>ERZ773202.147-NODE-147-length-76818-cov-18.413871_pt1 | contig 76818 bp, 74 predicted proteins | sample MGYA00580998_ERZ773202 | MGnify/ENA primary metagenome ERZ773202 (study PRJEB29015, sample SAMEA2737803) | human gut metagenome | biome: human gut; feature: human-associated habitat; material: faeces | place: China | collected 2012 ...
CTGGCGGTCTATCTCTTGTTTTCGGTTGCTTGCTTCCTTACCGTACATGAGCATTCTTCCAGATCAGGTAGTTGTGGGAGGAAAACGCCGGTGAAAACGGCCGGAAGGTCAGGTCGGGATGCTCGGGTCCTTCGATGGGAACCAGTCCCTTGAAGGACAGCAGGAGCCCCAGGCGCTGCTCGGCGATGAAGGCGGCGTTGTAGACGAGGTTGTAGGTCGCCCGGATGTCGAGTTCTTCGGGATCCTTGCCGAGCCAGTGCGCAAAGACGTGGTCGCGCAGGAGCTGGCGCGAGAGGATGAGCTGCTCCTCGTAGAGGTCCTGCGGCGCAATGGCCTGCTTCTGCGCGAGCGGATGGTCCCTGCGCAGATAGAGTCCCCATTCGTCGTCGAACGGGACCTGCCGGTAGACGAAGTCCGCCGGCGGCGTCTGCTGGCACAAGAGGCCGAAGTCCAGCACGCCCTTCTGCAGGGCGTCGAAGGTCTGCTCGTCATTGCCGCTGACGAAGTGGAAGTGGATCTGCGGGTAGGCGCGGCCCAGAGGCGTCAGGGCCTGCACGACGAGCCGCACGGCCTGTGTCTCGCCGCAGCCGAGATAGACGTCACCCGCGATGAAGTCCTCGAGATGAGCGAACTGGTCGAGCGTCTTTGTCTCGATGGCCGTCATCTCCTCGGCGCGCGCCTTGAGGAAGAGGCCAGCTTCCGTCAGCTCCATGCGGCGCTTCTCGCGCGTGAAGAGCGGCGTGCCAAGCTCCTCCTCGAGGTCCTGCAGCTGCCGCGAGAGCGTCGGCTGCGTCAAGTGAAGCTCCTCTGCCGCCCGTGTGATATTGCGATGGCGCGCGACGGCCAGAAAATACTTGAGGACGCGCAGTTCCATAATGATTCCTCCCCACTTAAGCAAATCAAATATCCAAGATCCCACCTCTGATTGGCTAATAGGATAGCATACTCTTTCTCAAGGAGCAACTCTGTTGCATCAAAAAAAGCCCGGTACGTTTTTCGTACCGGGTGTTCGGATTCAGTCTGTCCTTATGCCAGCTCATCTGCCTGTTTCCTGCGCCGCAGATAGAGGAAGCCGCCCGCGAGCAGCAGAAGGAGCACGATGCCGCCGACCGTCATGGCGATGTGCGCTTGGTTGTAGATGCGATAGCTCGCCTGCATCTGGATATCCTTGCCCTCTGCGATCGTCGCCTTGAGGTCCCAGGTCAGGCTCTTGCCGTCGCTCGAGACATTGTCTGCGTTCTGCGTCTCCGGCTTGACGGGCAGGTTCAGCGTGAACCGGTACTGGATCTGGTTGAGCATGCTCTGCACCATCGCCTTGCTCTCGGGATCCTGTTCGCCCATATCCATTTCTTCACCCTTGACGAAGAGGTCAAAGGTATAGGTGTCGTAGAACCACGATTTCGCCACTACGGCGCCAGCATTGCGGCCTTCCACCGCCGTGAACATGTCGCCGCCCTTGGCCGCAAGCGTCTCGATGTCCGGATAGGAGACCTCAACCTCGTAGCCCGTCATGTCACCGTCCTGGATTTCCTTGACGACGGCATCGGGATTCTCCTTGACGAATTCATCCTTCGACCCCTTCAGTGCCTCCGCGGCAAACATATTGCCGACCATGCGTGTCACCATCGTGCTGGAGCCATCCTCTTTGATGGTCACGCTCTCATCTGCCTTGATACAGCCTGCTGCTGCCACAGAGAACGCGACGAGCAGCAGGACCAGGAACATCCGCTTCACATTGCTCATTTTCCCTTTTCTCCCCTTTCCTTCTAATCGCTTCTTATCGCTTCTTGATTCACTTCCAGTATACAATGCAGGGAATCCCGACCGTACTGTACAAAATGACAGGTCAGCAAAAAACATCGAGCTGACCTGTCATTTCATACAGGACGGCATAAGAGCTGCCTGTCGTATACTATTGATGAGAGGAGTTTATGTTGCGGAGGTGATGCTATGTTAAAGCGATGTTTGACGATACTGGTGCTCATCTGGGGATGCCTGCTGTATGCGCCAACAGCAAGGGCTTGTGAAGAAAGCCCGTTGCCTTATTGGATGGACTATCAGGCGTTCCTGAGCGAATACCGCGCTGCCATTGCCGAAGGCCGTGATACGATTAGCGACTGGCCATTGAGCGCTGCGGCCAAGGTGGCCGGCCCCGAGGGGACGGGGTACGCCTTCGTCTGGATGGACGAAGACTCCGTGCCGGAACTCCTGATTGGCGATCCGGAGGGCTGGCATGTCTGGCAGGCCTACACCTGGAAGGACGGCAAGATCTACAATCTCTATCCAGAGGGCGACCCAAGCGGCGAGATGTGGGTGACCGAGGACAGGCTACTCTACCTCGATATCGCGACGATGACCTGGAGCTACCACGCCTGGTCCGGCAAGCGCGCGCACGCGACGGACCTGTGGTTCAAGGCTGCCTATACGCAGGACCTTGAGACGCACACGATCCGCTTCTACCGCGACGAGCGCGATGAAGACGGTGTTCCCATCTGGCACGAGGTCCGCATGGATGTCGAGAATGTCATCGCGATGATGCCGACGACGCGGATGCTCGAACTCGACTGGCAGCGGCTCTCAGACCTGTCTGTCCCGGCTGACCATGAACACGATTTTGAGACGGGGCCGACCCGCTTCTACCGCGGTGAAGACGATACGACCTGACAAGATTCTGCCACGCGAACTTCTGGCAGGTTCTTGTCGGACTTTCCTATCCTCACTTCGCCTCGACTGCGTCACACAAAAAAGACACATGAAGCAATCGCAATTGCAGCATGTGTCTTTTCGTCTCGCTAAAAAAAGAGCTCCTTCAGCAGGAGCTCTCCCCCCAGACGGGATGGCGTGCGGGCTTGAGGCTCCGCACGCGGATCAGGCGCAGGGCCTCGTGCATGTCGACGTCTTCGCGCAGGCCCTCTGCTTCGTAGACGCAGAGGGGTTCTTTGACGCCGAGCTCGCTGCCCGGCATGTAGACGTATTCGTTATTCTCGGGGTCGCCGTAGATGACGCCGACCCGCAGTTTTGCTTCTGCCAGTACCATCGGTTATCTCTCACCTCATGTCTCAGAACATATCGCGGTGCCAGAGCACGTAGGCGCTGACGATGCTGATGCTGAAGGCGATGCACATGACGTAGAGGAAGCCATGCGCGTTGTCGGCGAACGGCACGGGCACGTTCATGCCGAAGAAGCTCGAGACGACCGTCGGAATGGCCAGGATGATCGTCATCGCGGCCAAGAATTTCATGACGAGGTTCTGGTTGTTCGAGATGATCGACGAGAACGTATCGGCGAGGCGCGCGAGGATCTTGCTGTACATCTCGACCATTTCCTTCGCCTGCTTGTTCTCGATGATGACGTCCTCCAGGAGGTCCTCATCCTCTTCGTACGCCTTGAGGATGGGCGTCAGGCTCGTGTTGTTGCGCATGCGCAGCAGCTTGTCGAGCACAGCGCCGTTCGAGCGGATGGCCGCGTTGAAGTACGTCAGACCCTTCTGCAGCTCGAGAAGGCGCAGTATCTCGCTGTTCTTCATGTCGTGGCGCAGCTGGTCCTCAATCTCCTCCGAGAGCTTCGAGATCTGGCGCAGGTAGCGCAGGAAGTACGTCGCCGACTTGTAGAGAATCTGGAACAAGAAGCGCGTCTTCTTGTAGGTGCGGAACAGGCGCGACGTGCGCTCGTTGAATTCCGTGATGACCGGCGTCTCTTCGAGGCAGACGGTGATGATGAACTCATCCGTCACGATGATGGCCAGCGGCAGAGCGTCGTAGCTGTCCTCGCCGCGGAAGACCGGCACATTCGTCAGGACCATGACCGAGTTCTCCTCGACGTCCGTATGTGAGCGCTCTTCATCATCGAGTGCGGAGCGCAGGAAGTCGGGATCAACCTCGGTGAGATTGCTGACGACCTTGAGCTCGTACGGCGTCGGGTCGACGATGTTGATCCAGGAACCCTTCTCGAGCGTCTTGAGCGTCAGCTCCTGGAGAGGGCCGCTCTCCAGGGATTTGTAGATTTGCAGCATGGATAGAATCTCCTTTCTCGGGGAGGCTCCTGCCTGCTGCTCTTACCGGCGGGCCATGGAGACCACTCCCCCACTCGTATGCCTTCGTTTGGGATCTATCGCACTAGGGTGATCGTCCATGATCTCACCAGCCTTTCTTCTCTGTCTCAGGGTATCATAAGAAAAATGCAGCTGCCGCACAGGCAGCTTTTCCGCATTTCATTATATTACCAACGCCATAATCTTGTCCAGCATCCGCGTGTAAAAAATGTGTTAAGTCACAGCGGCCGCCAGCCTGCGCATCGCGCCCCATCTACGAGCAGGATTTCGCGCATAAAGGGCGAATCCATCCAATAAAGGAGCTGATACTATGGAATACAAGAATATCGACAGCCAGCACATCCTCGTGCGTCTCGACCCGAACGATGAAATCGTCACCTCGCTGATGCAGGTCGCCAAGGAAGAGAACATCGGGCTCGCCATGGTCCAGGGACTCGGCGCGGTCAAGAAAGTCGTCATGGGCGTCTACAACGTACCTGAGCAGCACTACAAGGCCAATACGCTCGAGGGCGCCTTCGAGATGCTCTCGCTGACGGGCACGATCGACACAATGGCGGGCAAGCCCTACAGCCACTTCCACATCGCCGTCGGCGACGAGCAGGGCGCGGCGCACGGCGGCCACCTCAACGAGGCCATCATCAGCGCGACGGCTGAGATCGTCATCACGAAGCTCGCGGGCAGCGTCGACCGCCGCAAGAGCGAGGAGACAGGATTGAACATCTGGCAGTTCTGAGATGCTTCCCACCGCAGCTACAAGAAAGGAATCCCCATGGACACCACCAATAAGAAGAATCTAAAATTTGCTATCTTTGGCGTCGGCGGCACGGGCGGCGTCATCGGCGGCTACCTCGCGAACGCCGGCAATGATGTGACCTTCCTCGCGCGCGGCGCACACCTCGCCGCCATGCAGGAAAAAGGGCTGACAATCCACACGAATCACCGCGGCGATATCTGCCTCCCGAAGGTCAAGGCACTCAATGCCGCCGACTACCACGAGACGCCCGATGTGCTCTTCGTCTGCGTCAAGTACTACAGCCTCGAGGCGGCCATCGCGCTCGCGCGCCGCGTCGCCGGCCCCGACACGCTCATCATCCCAATCCTCAACGTCTTCGGCACGGGCGCTGTCATGCAGGAGAAGCTCGCAGGCCTCACCGTGCTCGACGGCTGCATCTACGTCTTTGCCAAGCGCGGCGGCCCCGGCATCATCGAGCAGCCGCAGGAGATCCTGCGCGTCTTCTACGGCTTCCGTCCCGGAGAGGACCGCCGCCTCGCCGCCAAGGCCGAAGCGCTCGAGAAAATCATGCGCGCGGCCGACATCCACGCGCACTTCACGGATGACATCCAGCGCGACGCCCTGACGAAGTTCTCCTTCGTCTCGCCGATGGGCGCAGCGGGTCTCTACTTCAACGTCACGAGTGAAGCCTTCCAGGAGCCCGGCGAAGTCCGCGAGACCTTCATCGGGCTCATCAAGGAAGTCGAAGCGCTCGGCCACGCGATGGGCATCACGTTCGACCGCGACCTCGTCGCGACCGACCTGCGGCTCATGGACGCCTTCGCGCCGGGGCTCACGACCTCCATGCAGCGCGACGTCGCCAGCGGCGGTCCGTCCGAATTCGCGGGCCTCGTCTCCCGCATCGTCACGCTCGGCCAGAAGTACCACGTGCCCGTTCCGCTCTACACCAAGATCGATACATGGGGCAAGGCACACGGCCTCGCCTGAAACAAAAAGCCTGCATCGCACGATGCAGGCTTTTTTATGCCCTCTGATATTCAGAGCAGGACCTTCCGCGCCGTGATGTGGCGCCGGTAGAACAAGTAGATGAAGACGAGCAGTACGACCGTAGCGGCCCAGCTCAGCGGATAGGAGATCATGATGGTCGCGAACGTCGGCTCGGCCACGAAGGCCGTGTAGATCCAGGTGATGCGCACGCCGCAGACGGTCACGAGCATCAGGAGTGCCGACGGCAGCGAATGGCCGTAGCCGCGCATCGCGCCCGAGAGGATCTCGATGAAGACGCAGAGGAAGTAGAAGCCGATGATGTAGTAGATGCGGATGCGGCCGACGTCGATGACGGCCGGATTGTCGTTGAAGAGCGCGAGCAAAGGGTCCGCGAAGATGCAGGCCAGCGCAGAGAGCACGATGGTCACGACCATCGTCACGAGCAGACCGAGCTGTGTCACGCGGCGGCAGCGCGGCAGATTGCCCGCGCCGTAATTCTGACTGACGAACGTCGTGACGGCCTGTCCGAAGGCGATGAGCAGGACGTAGATGTTGATCTCGACCGTGAACGCCGCCGTCGATGCGGCCATGACGACCGCCCCGAGGCTGTTGATGGCCGCCTGGATGACGAGGTTCGAGAGCGAGAAGACCATGCCCTGGATGCCGGCCGGCAGGCCGATGCGCAGGATCTCCTTGGCGTAGCTGCGCTCGAGCCGGATGGCGCCGGGCTCCAGACGAATGATGCCGTGCTCGTGGCAGAGGCCGCGGTAGAGGATCCAGGCACTCAGGTAATTCGACAGCGCCGTAGTCGCCGCGACGCCGGCCACGCCCCAGTCAAAGACGAGCACGGCCAGGAGGTCCAGCACGACGTTGAGCCCGCTCGCCGCCGCCAGCGCCTGCAGTGGCATCCAGGTGTTGCCGCGACTCCGGTAGATAGCGGATTCGAAGTTGTAGAGACCGATGGCCGGCATGCCGAGAAAGTAGATGCGCAGGTACGTTTCCGCCAGCGGCATCACGGAGGTTGGGACCGACAGGGCCTCGAGCATCGGCCGGGCCATGAGCTCGCCGATGACGGCCACCAGCACGCCAAAGATTAGTGCCAGCAGGAAGGACGTGTGCACCGCCCGGATGGTCTCCTTGAGATCGTGCGCCCCGATGAAGCGCGCGATGACGACATTGGCGCCGAGCGAGACGCCCATGAACAGGTTGACGAGCAGGCCGATGATCGGCGAATTGTTGCCGACGGCCGCCAGCGCCTCCGTGCTGACAAACTGGCCGAGCACCAGAACATCGGCCGTGTTGAAGAGCTGCTGCAGGACGCCGGTCATGGCCAGTGGCAGCGCAAACAAGATCATCGGCCCGATGATTGGTCCGTGCAGCATGTCGATTTGCAGATGTTTCCCAAAATGCATTGCTTGACTCCTTTCTGACAGGATTCTACTATTATAGTATATCAGCATCACAAGCCGTACTACCAAAAAGTTAAGAGTCAAATCAACAAACGCTCAAAGGAGTTTTCTCATTGATTGCACGACCATCGCCCCAAAGAACCCTGTCCTTACTGTTCTTCATGCTCGTCTGCTTCTGTGCCCTGCCGCTGCTCGCCGCACCGGCAGCAGAAGCTGCCATCCCCACAGAGCCCGCCTGGCGGCTCGATGGCGACCGCGCGGCCCCGCCCATCCACTTCCGCAGGGACGAGCCGCTGCGGATTGCAGGCGGCGGGCAGCCTTCAAAGACTGCGCTGGTGCATCTCCATGAGCAGCTCGGCCTGCCTGACGATACGCCCCTCTGGGTCATCGACCTGCGGCAGGAATCACACGGCTACCTCAATGAAGATGCCGTGAGCTGGCACGGAGTGGCCAACGCGGCCAATCGAGGCATGTCCGCCGCCGCTGTCGAGCAGGATGAGCGACAGCGGCTCGCAGATGCAGTGGGCACGAACGTGCAGGCCGTGCCGATGGGCCACTACGATGAAGCCCATATCCCCTACACATTTGCCGAGGCCGTCACGGGCTTTGCCACCGAGCGCCATATCGCGCGCAAGAGCGGCCTCGGCTACGTGCGCATCGCCGCGACGGACATGCACTGGCCCGAGCCGCAGGCCATCGACGATTTTGTCCGCTTCTACCGCAGCCTGCCCCAAGAACACGGCTGGCTCTACTTCCACTGCCAGGCCGGTCAGGGACGCACGACGACCTTTATGGTGCTCTACGAGCTCTTGGAGCGCCCCGACTGCACGGCATACGAAGCCATCGCGCACCAGCGGACCCTCGGCGGCGCGGACCTCAGCAGCGGCGAGCGCTATGAGGGCATCTGCCGCTTCGCCCAATACGTGCGCGAGAACCGCGCGACCGACTTCGCACAGAGCTGGAGCGACTGGCTCAGTGCTCAGCAGTCTCAGGCGATTCAGCAGCCTGCTGCCTGAGGGCCTTGCGCTTCGCGCGGCGCTCTTTGAAGAAACGCTTCATGATGCCGGCGCACTCCTCTTGCAGGACGCCGGCGGTCATCTCGGGGCGGTGGTTGAGCGCGGGGCAGCCCGGGATGTTGAAGACGGACTCACAGGCACCGGCCCTCGCGTCGGTGCTGCCGTAGACGACGCGGTCGACACGGCTCATGACGATGGCACCGGCGCACATCGGGCATGGCTCAATCGTCACGTAGAGCGTGAGGCCCGAGAGGCGCCAGCGGCCCTGCTTCTCGCAGGCCTCGCGTATCGCGATCATCTCGGCGTGCGCCGTCGCATCGTGCCAGACCTCGCGCATGTTGTGGCCGCGCGCGACGACCTTCCCCTCGCTGTCGACGAGCACGGCGCCTATGGGCACCTCCTCGAGGTCGTAGGCCTTCTGCGCCTCCTCGAGCGCAAGCCTCATGTAGTAGGCATCCTCCTGCATTAAATATCCTCCTGTCTAGTATGGTCATTCCATTCTCGATACAAATATCATAGCCCAGTCCCGCTGCCATCGTCAACCGGACAGAAAAAAGCTCCTGCCGAAGCAGGAGCTTTTCTTATGCAATTGCGATTTGCAAGAGGCAATTATTTGAGGGCATCGCCGAGTTTTGCGTTCGTGTTGCGAGCAGCCTGGACGCTTTCCTCGAACTTTGCTTTCTCCTCGCCATCGAGCTTGATCTCGACGATCTTCTCGAGGCCGTTCTTGCCGAGGATACACGGTACGCCGATGCAGAGGTCCTTCTCGCCGAACTCGCCATCGAGGTAGACGCAGCACGGGATGAGCTTCTTGGCATCGAGAGCGATTGCCTCAACCATCGTTGCAGCAGCAGCGCCCGGTGCGATCCAAGCGGACGTGCCGAGGAGCTTCGTCAGCGTAGCGCCGCCGACCTTCGTCTGAGCGACGACGTCGTCGAGGGCTTCCTTGCTCAGGAGCTGCGTTACAGGGATGCCGCGCAGCGTTGCATAGCTGACGAGCGGAACCATCGTCTTGTCGCTGTGGCCGCCGATGACCATGCCATCAACGTCAGCCGGCGTAGCCGGATAACCAGCCTTCGTCAGAGCCTGTGCGAGGAAATAACGGAAACGGCTGCTGTCGAGCATGCCGCCCTGGCCGAGGATGCGGTTGCGCGGAAGCTTCGTGTCCTTGAGCGTCAGGAACGTCATAGCGTCCATCGGGTTGGAGATGATGATGAAGTAAGCATTCGGAGAATACTTGAGGGCCTGGTCAACAACGCTCTTGACAATCTTTGCGTTGACGCCGATGAGGTCCTCGCGGCTCATGCCCGGTTTGCGCGGCATACCGGACGTGACAACGACAACATCAGAACCAGCCGTCGGAGCATAGCCTTCCGGATCGTTCGGCAGCGCCGTAACGCCCGTTACCGTCGTGTCGAAGTTCAGCATATGAGCCGTCTGCATGATATCCATGGCCTTGCCCTGCGGAACACCTTCCTTGATATCGACGAGGACGACCTCGCTGCAGAACTTCTTCGTGGCAAGAACGTTTGCAACCGTTGCACCAACATTACCTGCACCAACAACTGTTACCTTCATAATAAATTGCCTCCTTATAGTTTGAAAGCGACATTCTGCGCAACTTGTCAGAATCCGCTTTCGGAATGCCAACAAAGTATGCATCAGACTTATGATTCATTACGTGTAAATTATAGCAAAGTAACCTCAAAAAATCAATGGATTCTGTGTACATTTTATTGCATCATTAGCATAATTTATTCATGCCATGCAATTCCATCTGGAAATGGATGGCCCGATGTCACGATGCCCAGTGTGATACGATGCCGCAGAATCTGGCAGGATACATGAAAAAGAGGAACCCAATGGCTCCCCTTCCCTATTGCTATGCGATTATCAGGCTTGTTCCTCGAACATATCCTTGCCTACGCCGCAGAGCGGGCAGACGAAATCATCCGGCAGGTCCGCGAACGGAACGCCCGGTGCGAGATCGTAATCGGGATCACCTTTTGCCTCATCATAGATCCAGCCACAGACCGTGCAAACCCAAACTTTCATCAGAAAAGCCTCCTTTGACTCTTGATATCCTAAAAAATATCTACACTAAATACTTCTTCGGTTCTTTAATTCGCGGTCACCCCTGCATTCTCCTGCTGCTCCTCGCGAAATTTTTTGCAGGTAAGAATGACTTTTGTATAGACCTCATATGGAATGGCCATGTTACCTGCAATGCCGTGGCCCATCTCGATCTGCGGGCGGTTGCTGCCGTGGAAGTCCGTGCCGCCCGTCACGAGCAGGCCGTACTTCTCGATCATCTTCGCGGCAAAGGCGCTGTCCTCTGCCGTGTAGTTCGGATACCAGCGCTCCATGCCGTCGAGCCCCAATGCGTGCAGGCGCGCGATGGCCTCTTCCTGTTCGGCGCGCGAGAGCCCCTTGAGCCCGATGTTCTTGTGGAAGTGCGCGAGCGAGGTCACGCCGCCCGCCGCGTGGATGGCGGGCAGGGCTTCTTCTGCGGGCATGTTCTGGTCGAGGCCGAGCTCGCGCACGGCCGGGTCAAGGTAGTTGTCCCAGAGCGGCTGCGCCCTGTCGTAGAGGTGCAGCGAGACGAGGTAGCGCATGATGGCGTAGCGGTCGAGCTTGCCGAACGCGAACGGCTGGACCTTCTCGAGCGAGATGTCGATGCCCTTCGCGCGCACGTAGTCGATAATCTCGGGGATCTTCCCTTCTTTGACGCTGCGGATCCTTTCGTAGAGCTTCTGGAAGCTTGGATGCTCCGCATCGAAGCCGAGGCAGACGATGTGGAGCTTGCGGTCCATGAAGTCGGCCGTGAGCTCCATGCCATTGATGAAGTCGATTCCCTGCTCCTTGGCCGCAGCGGCGGCCTCCTCGTTGCCCGCGATATTGTCGTGGTCTGTCAGTGCGAAGGCCGAGAGCCCCACTTCCCTGGCGTGGCGCGCGAGGTCATGCGGTGTATAGCTGCCGTCCGAGACGAGCGAATGGACGTGCAGGTCAATGATGTTCATATATCGGTTTCCTTTCTAGTTCCTCTATCTTCTTCATCTGCGTGATAGCGCGTAAGGTCGCGCTGAGCCTCAAAGAAGTGGTAGACGGCTTCGGCGGCGGGCCGGTTCATGCCCGGTGCCTGCTGAAGCTCCTCGACGCTCGCCTCGCGGATGCGGGCGATCGTGCCGAAGTGGCTGCGCAGCGCCTGGCGCCGCTTCGGCCCGATGCCGACGATGTGGTCGAGAACGGAGACGAGGTTGCGCTTGCCGCGCAGCTTGCGGTGGTAGGTGATGGCGAAGCGGTGCGCCTCGTCGCGGATGCGCTCGATGAGGTAGAGCGCCTGGCTGTGGCGCGGCAGGACGACCGGCTCGCTCTCGCCCTCCTTGAAGACGAGCTCGAACTGCTTGGCGAGGCCGACGACGGGCACATCCTTGTGCCCGCCCGCCCCGCGGATGATCTCGAGCGCCGACGAGAGCTGCCCCTTGCCGCCGTCGATAACGATGAGGTCGGGCAGTTCTTCCTCGGGCAGTCCGACATAGCGGCGCGTCGTGACCTCGCGCATCGAGAGGAAGTCGTCGGGCTTGCCCTCCGTGCTCTGGATCTTGAAGCGCCGGTAGTCCGACTTCTTGGGCAGGCCGCCCTCGAAGACGACCATCGAGGCGACCGTCTCCGAGCCCTGGATATGCGAGATATCGAAGCACTCCATGCGGTAAGGCATCTTCTTGAGGCCGAGGTAGTGGCCGAGCTCGCGCACGGCGCCCATCGTCTTCTCGTCGGCCTGCTTGATGCGCGCGGCCTCGTCGGCGAGGTATTTTGCCGCATTGCTCTCGGCCATCGCGACGATGTCGCGCTTCGTGCCGCGCTGCGGCAAGAGGAGCTGCACCTTCGTGCCCTGCTTCTTCTCGGTCAGCCAGCTCTCGAGAAGTGCCTGCTCCGCTTCGGCGATGGCCATCGGCAGCAGGATCTCGCGTGGCACGAAGGCCGCGCGATGGTAGTACTGCGAGAGGAAGGCGGCGAGGATGTCGCCATCGCTCTCCTCCTCGCTGCCCTGCAAGAGGAAGTGCTCGCGACCGATCATCTTGCCCGCGCGGATGAAGAAGACCTGCACGCAGACGCCGATCTCCGAGCGCGCGAGGCCGATGGCGTCCTGGTCGCCCGCGCCCGTGACGATGTTCTGCTTCTCCGCGATCTTCTGTACGGCGCGCAGCTGGTCCCGGAGGCGCGCCGCCGTCTCGAAGTGGAAGACTTCGGCCGCCTGCTCCATGCGGACCTTTAGCTCGCGCTCGACGTCTGCCGTGCGCCCCTCGAGGAAGAGCAGCACAGCGCGGATCATCGCCGCATAGTCCTCCTCGGTGACCTTGCCGACGCACGGCGCGAGGCAGCGCTTGATGTGATACTCGAGGCACGGCCGGTCCTGCAGGTGGCGGCAGGTGCGCAGCGGGAAGAGCTTGCGCAGGAGCTTGAGGCTCTGGTGCACGGCTGTGACGTCCGTGTAGGGGCCGAAGTAGCGCGCGCCGTCCTTTGTCACGCGGTGCGTCAAAAAGACGCGCGGGTACGCCTCCTGCACCGTGACCTTGACGTAAGGGTAGCTCTTGTCGTCCTTGAGGCTGATGTTGTAATGCGGGCGGTGCTTCTTGATGAGGTTGCACTCGAGGATCAGCGCCTCGACCTCGGAGTGCGTCATGATGATCTCGAAGTCCGCGATATGTGAGACCATCGCCTTGACCTTCGGCGAATGGTTCTTGTTGTGCTGGAAGTACTGCCGCACGCGGTTCTTGAGGACGACCGCCTTGCCGACGTAGATGATGCGCCCATTGGCATCCTTCATGATGTAGACGCCGGGGCTGTCCGGCAGCAGCTTGAGTTTCTCCGCGACGATGTCCGTCAATCGCTCACGACCTTTCTGTTGAATTTCATTCCATTATACCGCAAATCCTCATGCAAATCACTAAGGTTTCCATTGGATTCCGCGAGGGGATGGCCAGAGGCATTGCATTTCCACGGGGCATGTGATAAAATCAAGGCAGATTTAGAATTAGCAGCTGGTTATAATATCTGCTATCGTAATACTGTGATACAGGAGGGATTCCCCTATGTTCAAACGCGTTCTGATCGCCAATCGCGGCGAGATTGCGGTGCGCATCATCCGCGCCTGCGAAGAGCTCGACATCGAGACCGTTGCCATCTTCTCGGAAGCAGACGAGAATGCACTTCACGTCCAGCTGGCCGACCACGCCGTCTGCGTCGGCAGCGCCGATGCCACGGACAGCTACCTGAATAAAGACTCGATCCTGCGCGCAGCGCTCGAGACGGGCGCCGATGCCATCCATCCGGGCTACGGCTTCCTCTCGGAGGATGCGGACTTCGCGGAGCAGGTCACCGCGCACGGCATCACCTGGATTGGCCCGATGCCGGAGACGATCCGCCTCGTCGGCGACAAGGATGTCGCCCGCGCCTCGATGCAGCCGTCCGGCATCCCGATGGCCAAGGGCAGCGAGCCGCTCAAGAACAACAAAGAGGCCATCAAGATGGCCAAGGAAGTCGGCTACCCCGTCATCCTCAAGCCGGTCTCGGGCGGCGGCGGCAAGGGCATGTACGTAGCCCACAACGAGGATGACCTCAAGAACATCCTCGACGCACTCGTCGACCTCAAGAAGACGAACTACTACTTCGAGCACTACATCGAGCGTTCGCGCCACATCGAAGTCCAGATCGTCGCCGACAACTACGGCGAGGTCATCCACCTCGGCGAGCGCGAGTGCTCCATCCAGCGCCGCAACCAGAAGCTCCTCGAGGAGTCCCCGTCGATCGCGCTGACGCATGAGATGCGCAAGCAGGTCGGCACGCTGGCCGTCAAGGCCGCCAAGAGCGTCCACTACTCCAACGTCGGCACGGTCGAGTTCCTCTTGGACCTCAAGGACAACCAGTTCTACTTCATGGAGATCAACCCGCGCATCCAGGTCGAGCACGGCGTCACGGAAGAAGTCACGGGCATCGACATCGTGCGCACGCAGATCCGCATCGCTGCCGGCGAGCCGCTCGACATCACGCAGGCTGACGTCCACTTCCAGGGCCATGCCATCGAATGCCGCATCAACGCCGAGGACCCGGACAACAACTTCATGCCGTCGCCGGGCCAGATCACGTTCCTGCACGAGCCGAGCGGCCCGCGCGTCCGCTTCGATTCGGGCGTGACGGCCGGCCTCTCGATCGAGCCGTACTACGATTCGATGATCGCGAAGCTCATCGTCCACGGCCGCACGCGCGGCGACGCCATCAAGATCATGCAGCGCGCCCTCAAGGAGTTCCGCATCGACGGCGTCAAGACGACGATCTCGCTGCACCAGAAGATCCTCAGCGACAGCTATTTCCGCACGGGCAACATCGACACGCAGTTCATCAAGAAGCGCATCGCCACGTACGAGGCGCAGAAGGAGAACGGCAAGAACTACTTTGCCTGATTCATATCCCATAAAAAAGAGAGCCCCGAATGGGGCTCTTTTTTTATGGGGTCATGGCTCAAAGGACCGACATAAGCGCCTCTGCCTTGGCCTGCCAATCTTCGGGGCAGGCGGCGCTGCCCTGGCACGACTCGGGGCGTCCGCCGCCGCGGCCGCCGAAGGCCTCGTTGACCGTGCGGATGACCTGCTGGCAACTGAGCTCTGCCCCATCCGTTGCGAGGAACATGTAGTTGAGGCGCTCGCCGTTGCGGTAGAAGATGGCCGAGAACGACTCCGGGATCTCGCCGAGGCGCTTGGCAAGGGCCTTGGCCTCCTTCGGCATCATGTCTGGCTCGAGGAAGACGAATTTCTTGTGGCCCGCCTTTGTCGCGGTCGGATGCGCCTGCATCTCCGCGATGCGGTACTCGAGGAGCTTGCCCGTGCACTCCGTCAGGCGCTCAGAGAGCTCCTTCTTCTCCTGCTGCAGGCGCGCGACGCCATCCGGAAGCTCCGTCTCCTTGATGGACAGGAGGTTCGAGGCATCGAGGGCCGCGAGCATGTACTGCTCGACGCGCTCGAGCGCCTCGCGTCCACAGAGGAAGCTGACGCGCGAGCCCTCCTTGTGCTTCTCGACCTTGAAGATCTTGACGAGTCCGACCATGCCACTCGAGGTCGGATGCGTGCCGCAGCAGGTGCAGGAGTCGCTGCCCTCTACCGAGACGATGCGCAGGATGCCCGTGAGCTTGTCATTGAACTTGCGCAGGTTCATCTTGGCCGCCTCTTCAGCCGGTACGAGCTTCGTCGTGATAGGGCGGTCCTCCTGGATCTGCCAGTTCGTGAAGCGCTCGGCCTGCAGGGCCTGCTGCCAGTCGACCTCCTTGTCGAGGTCGATGCCGACCATGTCCGCGCTCATGTGGAAGCCCACATTGTGCGCGCCGAAGAGCTTGTAGAAGGCATATGAGAGCATGTGCTCGCCGCAGTGCTGCTGCATGTGGTCGAAGCGGACGGTCCAGTCAAGCTTTGCCTGCACCTTCGTGCCGGGCTCCAAGGGCTCCTTCGTCTCGTGGAAGATCTCGCCCGCCTTCTCATGGACATGCGTGACGGCGAGCGCCTTGCCCGCCGCCGTCAGCGTGCCCGTATCGCTGAGCTGGCCGCCGCCTTCTGGGAAGAACACCGTCTGGTCGAGCACGACGGCGAAGCCCCCGTGATACGGTTCCGTGCGCACGACCTCTGCCTCACATTCCTTCTGCATGACATCTTCGTCGAATAAACGCTTTGTCTCCACTTTGCCTCTTCCTTTCTATTCTTCAATGCGATACAAGCCTGCATCAGATGTGCATCAGCTTATTCATGGACTCCTGCGCGCCGAGCAGCAGGATGGAATCGTCCGCCTGCAGGACGGTCTTCGGCGTGATCTCCACGTCGAGGCTGCCCTCGTGCCGGACGCCGAGGACGTTGACGTGGTAGACGCGGCGGATGGCGAGCTCGCCGACCGTGTGGCCTGCCCACGCCTCTGGCATGGCGATTTCATAGATGGCGTAGTTCTTGCTGAGCTCGAAGTAGTCGAGCAGATGGTCCGAGCCACAGCGGGTGGCCGTCCAGAGGGCCAGCTGCTTCTCGGGGTAGACGACCTCGTCGGCGCCGTTGCGCAAGAGGAACTTCTCGTGGATGCTGCTCGAGGCGCGCGCGACGATGTACTTCGCGCCGAGCTCGCGCAGGCGCAGCGTCGTCTCGAGCGAGCTCTGGAAGTCGTCGCCGATCGCGACGATGCAGGCATCGAAGTTGCGCACGCCGAGTGACTCGAGGAAGTGCCCGTCCGTGCTGTCCGCGATCAGAGCGCTGTTCGTGTAGGGCAGCACCTCGTTGACGAGCTCCTCATTCCGGTCCACCGCCATGATCTCGTGATGCATCGCGTGGAGCTTGCGCGCGACATGGCGGCCGTAGCGTCCGAGGCCAATCAATAATATGGATTTCATCTTTGTTACCTCATTGTATCAGTAAAGGGATTATCCTGCCATCAGCCGACGGTCAGCTTGCCCTCCGGCAGGCGGCACGGCACGGCCTTCTGGCGCTTATGCAGCGCGTAGATCATCGTCAGCGCGCCGACGCGGCCGAAGTACATCAGGAGCATCAGCATCACCTGCGAGACGGGCGACAGCTTCTCCGTCAGGCCGATCGACAGTCCGACTGTGCCGAGCGCCGACGAGACCTCGACCATCGCGTCGATCATCTCCGCGTGGTCGACAAAACCTATCGCGATGCTCACGCCGAAGAACAGGAGCGCGTACATCACGAAGATGGCTAGCGCCTGGCGCACTGTCTCCATCGGGATGCGGCGCGACTGGCACTCGACATCGCCGCGCATGCGCAGGACGGAGACCATCGCCATGAGCAGCGCAAAGGCCGTCGTCGTCTTGATGCCGCCGGCCGTCGAGCCCGGCGCGCCGCCCGTCATCATCAAGAGGACCATGATGCAGCGGCTCCCCTCGCTCAAAGTTTCGATGTCCATCGTGTTGAATCCTGCCGTGCGCGTCGTGACCGACTGGAAGAGCGCCTGCCAGCCGCTGATCGGCTCCTGCGTGAAGAAGACGAGTGCTGGCACGGCGACGAGGACGACCGTCATCATGAGGATGATGCGCGTCTGGAACGTCAGCCGGCGCCAGTGCAGCCGATTGACCGAGAGGTCCGCCCAGGTCAAGAAACCAAGGCCGCCGGCCATGATGAGCCCCATGATCGTCAGGTTGACGAGCGGGTCGCCGGCATAGGCCATCAGCGAACCGCCGCCGCGCGGCCCCATGAGGTCAAAGCCGGCATTGCAGAAGGCCGAGATGGAGTGAAAGACGGCCATCCAGAGGCCCTGCAGCCAGCCGTAGTCGCGCGCGAAGACGGGCAGCAGCAGGCAGGCGCCCAAGAGCTCTGTGCCGGCCGTGAACTTCAGGACGAAGCGCAGCATGCGCACGATGCCGCCAATCTGCTGGGCTGAGATGGCGTCCTGCATCGTGCTGCGCTGCATGAGGCCGACGTGCTGGCCCATGCCGACCGTGATGGCGACAGCCATCGTCACGACGCCGAGGCCGCCGACCTGGATGAGCATGAGGATGACGAGCTGACCGAAGTGCGACCAGTACGAAGCCGTGTCGACGACGGTCAGCCCTGTCACGCACGAAGCCGAGACGGCCGTGAAGCAGGCGGGCAACAGCGCGGCCCCCTGCCCATCCTGCGTCGCCCATGGCGTCATCAGCAGAAGCGTGCCGGAGCCGATGAGCAGGGCAAAGCTCAGCACGATGATCTGGAACGACGAGAGGCGCCGCAGCAGGGAAAAGATATTCATGAAAACCTCCGCAAATAAAAACAGGCAACATCAAAGATGCTGCCTGTCGTCTTTGGCTGGTGCGGATGAAGGGGCTCGAACCCATACGCCTTGCGGCACTGGATCCTAAATCCAGCGCGTCTGCCAGTTCCGCCACATCCGCTCAAATCAACGCAGATAATTATACCATATCCTTAAATTCGCTGTCAATTTCTAAGGATTGGAATTGCTCAGAACCAGGAAAGCGGACCCTCGAAGAGTCCGACGAGCCAGGAGCCGATGCTGAAGCCCTCGGGCACAGCCTCGGCCACCATGTCGACGCGGCCGATCTCCTCGCCGTCATAGGTGAGGATGGCCGAGCCGACTTTTGTGCCGGCCGTCAGCGGCGCATCGATGACCTTCGGCACGTCGTAGTTGACCTTGACATGGCTCGCCTCTTCGCCCGGCAGCAGTGGGTACTCGATGTCGGTCGCCGGGCGCACGACGGTGCGCGCCTGCGTGCCGCCCTTGACCCAGACGTGGCGCGAGGCCTCTTTTGCCGTCGGCCCCTTGGCGAGCGTCACATTCGCAAAGCCGTAGTCGAGGATCGCGCGCATCTCGGGGAAGCGCGCGTCTTCGCTCGGCGCTTTCATCAGCACGGCGATGAGGTGCACGCCCTGGCGCTCGGCCGAGGCCGCGAGGCAGCCGCCCGCCGCGCTCGTCCAGCCCGTCTTGATGCCCGTGATGCCCTCGTAGTGGCCGAGCAGCTCATTCGTGTTCTCCGCTAAGAGCGTCTTGCCCGCCGGCGCGATCCACGTGACGCGGCGCTCCTTCTGGCGCACGAAGTCCCGGAAGACGGGGTTCTTCATCGCGTACTGCGCGAGCCGCGCCATGTCGTGCGGCGTCGAGTAGTGATTGGGGTCTGTCAGGCCGTTCGGATTGGCGAAATGCGTGTTCACCATGCCGAGTTCCTGTGCCTTCTCGTTCATGCGCTCCGCGAAGACGGCCGCGCTGCCGTCGATGTGCTCCGCTATGGCGACGGCTGCGCCGTTGTCGGAGACCATCATCATGCCGCGCATGAGCTCCTCCGACGTCAGGACGTCGCCGCGCGCGATGTGCAGCGGCAGGTCCTCCGTGCTGGCCGCTGCCTGCGAGATTGTGATCTTCGCGTCGGGCGGCAGGAGCTGGATGCCCAAGAGGCACGTCATCATCTTCGTCATGCTGGCCGGATAGTGGCGCTCCTCGCCGTTCTTCGACCAGAGCACGCGCCCCGTGTCGGCGTCGATGAGGATGGCCGCCTCTGCCTGGATGTCAGGCTCTGCTGTTGCAGCTCGCACCGACGTCATCGACGACAGCGACAAGCAGACAGCTAGCAGCATTGTGCCGACTCCCATCCGGCCCAGTTTACGGATATACCGCAGGATTCCCAAAGAATCACCCTTTCCTTCCATGATTACCCATAATTACTCATTACCGATTGCTTTGATGATTACGGTCTCATTATAGCACGGATAACGGACAGATGGAACGGACAGCAGTCATCTGCCTCACGACTCGCGCGGCATGGCGAGGCGCAGTGCGTCGCCGATGGTCTCGGCGCCGTAGAGCGTGATGCCCTCGACGCTGCCCTTGAGCTGGCGGTAGTTCTTCATCGGCAGCACGACGTGGCGGAAGCCGAGGCGCTTGGCCTCGTGGATGCGCAGGTCGGCCTGGCTCACGGCGCGCACTTCGCCCGATAGTCCGACTTCGCCGAAGACGATGGTCTTGGGGCGCAAGAGCCTGTTCGCAAAGCTCGAGGCCATCGCGACGCAGATGCCGAGGTCCGCCGCCGGCTCGTCGATGCGGATGCCGCCCGCCACCTTGACGTAGACGTCGCAGGCGCCGACCGACAGGTGGACGCGCTTCTCGAGCACGGCCAAGAGCAGCTGGATGCGCTTGATGTCGACGGAGTCGGCCGTGCGGCGCGGCGGCACGTAGGGCGTCGGCGCGACGAGCGCCTGCAGTTCGACGAGCAGCGGCCGCGTGCCCTCGACAGTCGGGATGATGACGGTGCCCGTGTCCTGCTCGCGGTCCGACAGGAAGAGCTTCGAGGCGTCGGGCACGTCGACGAGGCCGACGTCGCGCATCTCGAAGAGGCCGAGCTCATTCGTGCTGCCAAAGCGGTTCTTGACGGCGCGCAAGACGCGGTACTCGGCGTTGCGCTCGCCCTCGAAGTAGAGCACGGTGTCGACGATGTGTTCGAGGACGCGCGGGCCGGCCAGCGTGCCGTCCTTTGTCACATGGCCGATGACGAAAGCGGCGATGCCGTTCGTCTTGGCGATGCGCAAGAGGTCGACGGCGCACTCGCGCACCTGCGAGACGCTGCCCGGCGCGCTCTGCACGTCTGGCTTGAAGATGGTCTGGATGGAGTCGATGACGAGGAGTTCCGGCTTGACGTTCTCCACATGCGTCTCGATCGTTTCAAGGTTCGTCTCGCCGACGACGAGCAGGTCGTCGGCAAGCGCCTGCAGGCGGTCGGCGCGCATGCGGACCTGCCGCGTGCTCTCCTCGCCCGTCACATAGAGGACCTTCTTGCCCTGCCGCGCGACGTCGGCGCAGACGCGCAGCGTCAGGCTCGACTTGCCGACGCCCGGGTCGCCGACAATCAGGACCATCGAGCCGGGAATGATGCCGCCGCCCAAGACGCGGTCGAGCTCGCCAGAGCCCGTCAGGAAGCGCGGCATGTCCTCGAGCTTGACCTCAGCAATCGGCTGCGGCTTCTGGGCATCGGAGAGCCCGAGGCGCAGGCCGCCTCCTCTCGTCGTCGGCTCCGGCGCGACGGTCTCCTCGACGAGCGTGTTCCAGGCGCCGCAGCCCGGACAGCGCCCCATCCACTTCGGGGTGTCATAGCCGCATTCCTGGCAGACGTAGACCGTTTTCTTCTTCTTTGGCAAAGACGCCACCTCCTATTTCATCTGTCTCTACAATCCTCGCTATCGGCGCTGCAGCAGGCGCCTGAGCAGACGTATGGTCCACCGCCCGAGCCAGGCGATGGACCATACGGCGTTCAGGATGAAGTTCTGCAGCCTCGCCCAGAGGCCTTCCGGGCGCAGTGTGTTCTTTCGCCCCATCATGCCTCCACTGGCTTCTCGGCCTTATCCTGTACGTTCTTCTCTTTACTGTCTTTGCGATCTTTCTCCGTCTCCTTGCGCACGAAGTCGAGCTTCGCGCCGTTCTTGCGCACCTGGATCGTGTCGCCGCGCTTGAAGTCGCGCGCGAGCAGGTGCTCGGCGATCTCGTCCTCGATGAGCTTCTGGATGGCGCGCTTCAGCGGGCGCGCGCCATACTTGAAGTCCGTGCCCTTCTCGACGAGCACGTTCTTGGCCGCGGGGCTGACCTCGAGGCGGATCTCCTTCTCCGCGAGGCGCGTGCGGACGTCGCGCAAGAGGATGTCGATGATCTTCGAGAGCTCTTCGCGGCCGAGCGGATGGAAGACGATGAGCTCGTCGATGCGGTTGAGGAATTCCGGCTTGAAGATGTGGCGCACTTCGCCGAGCACGCGCTTCTTGGCCGCATCCTCCGCCTCCTGCTTCTCGTCGCCGGAGCCGACAGCAAAGCCGAGAGCCGGCGCGCTCTTCTTCAGGAGGGTTGCACCGGCGTTGCTCGTCATGATGATGACGGTGTTGCGGAAGTCGACGGTGCGACCTTTGCCGTCCGTCAGGCGGCCGTCGTCGAGCACCTGCAGCAGCACGTTGAAGACGTCGGGATGCGCCTTCTCGATCTCGTCGAGCAGGATGATGGAGTACGGCTTGCGGCGCACGGCGTCCGTGAGCTGGCCGCCCTCCTCATAGCCGACGTAGCCCGGGGGCGCGCCGACCATGCGCGAGACGGCGTACTTCTCCATGTACTCCGACATGTCGAAGCGGATGATGGCGTCCTCCGTGCCGAAGAGCGCCTCTGAAAGCGCCTTCGCGAGTTCCGTCTTGCCGACGCCCGTCGGGCCGAGGAACAGGAAGGATCCGATTGGACGCTTCGGATCCTTGAGTCCGGCGCGCGCACGGCGGATGGCCTTGCTGACGGCCTCGACGGCCTCCTGCTGGCCGACGACGCGGCGCGTGAGGATTTTCTCCATGTGCAGCAGGCGGTCGGACTCCTTCGCCGCGATCTGGCGCACGGGCACGCCCGTCCACTGCGCGACCACGTCGGCGATGTCGTCAGCCGTGACCGTGATGCGGCTCTTGCCGCGCTTCTCGAAGCGGCGCTTGGCCTCCTCGAGCTCTTCCTTGACCTTCTGCTCATCGTCGCGGATGTGCGCGGCGCGTTCGTAGTCCTGCGCGGAGATCGCTGCTTCTTTCTCCACGCCGAGCTTCTCGAGACGCGCGCGGATCTCCTGCAGTTTCTCCGGCTGGGCGACCTGCTTCATGCGGACCTTCGAGGCCGCTTCATCCATGAGGTCGATGGCCTTGTCCGGCAGGAAGCGTTCGGTGATGTAGCGGTGCGAGAGGCGCACGGCCGCCTCGATGGCCGCATCCTCGATATGGGCGCAGTGGAAGGCCTCGTACTTGCCGCGCAGCCCCATGAGGATCTTCTTGGCGTCTTCGATGCCCGGCTCCTCGACGAGGATGGTCTGGAAGCGGCGCGAGAGCGCGGCATCCTTCTCGAGGTGCTTCTTGTACTCGTCGAGCGTCGTCGCGCCGATGATCTGGATCTCGCCGCGCGACAGGGCGGGCTTCAAGATATTGGCCGCATCGAGTGCACCCTCCGCCGCGCCCGCGCCGACGAGCGTGTGCATCTCGTCGATGAACAGGATGATCGTGCCGTCCTGGCGCACCTCGTCGATGAGTCCCTTGAGGCGCTCCTCGAACTCACCGCGGTACTTCGCACCGGCGACGAGCGAGGCGAGCGACAGCGAGACGACCTTCTTGTCCTGCAACATGTACGGCACCGAGCCCTCGACGATGCGCTGTGCGAGTCCCTCGGCGATGGCCGTCTTGCCGACGCCCGGCTCTCCTAAGAGGATCGGGTTGTTCTTCGTACGGCGCGCGAGGATCTGGATGACGCGCTGGATTTCTTTATCGCGCCCGATGACGGGGTCCATGCGGTCTTCCTTGGCCATGTCGTTAAGGTTGCGGCCGTACTTCTTGATGAGCTGCGGCGCCTGGCGCCCCTTCGCCTTCTCCGTGCGGCTCGGCTCGCCGTCGCCCTCTGGATGCGGATGGTCGATGCGGTCGAGCACCTCGCCCTGCAGGGCATCGATGTTGACGCCCATGCCGATGAGCAGCTCCGTCGCCGCGCCCTCCGTCTCCTCGAGCAGCGAGAGCAGGATGTGCTCCGTGCCGATGTAGTTGTGGCCGAGCGTCTGTGCCTCCTCGACCGCCCCCTCCATGACGCGCTTGGCGCGCGGCGTGTAGTAGGGATTGTCAGACGGGTACTCCGCGTCGCCCGCGACCATGGCCTCGACGCGCTGCATGACCGCGTCAAAGGTCAGTCCGGCAGCCTGCAGCGCTGCGAAGGCGACACTGCCCTCTTCGTGCAGCAGGCCGAGCAGGATGTGCTCCGTCCCGATATAATCTTGTTCGAGCTCGCGCGCGGCGTATTGAGCAAACTCAATCGCCTTGATGGCGCGGCTCGTGAAGTGATTGCGATAGTTCATTTCTGATTCTCCTGGCCGCGGGCGTAGGAGAGCAAGGCCTTGCGCACATGCTCCGCCCGCAGCCTGTCTATTTCGTTCTTCGATAAGTTCTCGTTCTCCGCGAGGTTCTGCAAGTAGCTCGTGCGGCTGCTGATGAGGATCTCCGAGAAGCAGCCGGCCTCTACCTCGTTGATGAGCTTGAGGTCGATGCCGAGGCGCACCTTCGACAGGAGCTCGAGCACTTCCTTCTCCGACAGCAAGCGCGCGTAGCGCAGCGTGCCGTAGGCGCGCCAGACCTCGTCCTCGAGGCGCTCCTTCATGTAGAGGGCCAGCGCCTTGCGCGCCTGGCGCTCGTGCGAGACGATCTCCATGACGGCCGTCTTGAGGTTCTCGATGATCTCCGCCTCCGAGAAGCCGAGCGTCAGCTGGTTCGAGATCTGGAACAGGTTGCCGACGCTCTCCGTCTCGTCACCGTAGACACTGCGGATGGCGAGGCCGAGCTGCGGCGAGATATTCATGATGCTCTGGATATTGCGCGTGAAGACGAGGCCCGGCAAATGCAGCAGCACCGAGGCGCGCAGGCCCGTGCCGAGATTCGTCGGGCACGAGGTCAGGTAGCCCATCTTCTCGTCAAAGGCGATGTCGACCTGCGACTCGACCATGTCGTCGATATGCGAAGCGCGCGCAAACGGCGTGTCGAGGTCGAGCCCCGGCGCCATGCACTGGATGCGCAGGTGGTCCTCCTCGTTGACCATGATGCTCGTCGCACGGTCTGCGGTGATGAAGACGATGCGGTGCTGCGGATTCTGGATGAAGTTGCGGCTGATGAGCTGCTTCTCGATGAGGACATCGCGCTGCAACGGCGTGATGCGCTCGAGGTCGAGAAGGTCAAAGTCCTGCCCGAGGTCGGCCGCGATGCCCGGCAAGAGCTTCTCGGCCTCGAGGCGCACCTCGGCGAGCTGGTTGAAGTCCGCGCGGTTCGGGAACGGGATCTCGCGGAAATTGCGCGCGAGGCGGATGCGGCTCGAGAGCACGACATCGCTCTCCTTGCCTGAAGCGGCGAGCCATGAGAGGCGGCTGCTGCGCAGGAGTTCATTGACCGACATGGCTCTCGCCTCCTTCCGCATTCTCTTTTTCTGCCAGCTCATGCTCGAGCAGGCGGATCTTGTCGCGGAGTTCCGCGGCCTTCTCGTACTCCTCCTGCGCGACGCACTCCTTGAGCGACTTGCGCAGGCTCTCAATCGTGTGCTTCATCTCGAGCGTGCCGCCCGTGCGGTGTGGAATCTTGCCGCTATGGGTGCTCGACCCGTGGATGCGGCGCAGGAGCGGCTCGAGCTGGCGGCGGAACGTCGCGTAGCAGACACTGCAGCCAATCTTGCCCGTCTGCTGGAAGTCGCGGTAGCTCATGCCGCAGTTCGGGCAGACGAGCTCCGTCGCCGCCCCGCCCTGCGGTTTCGTCTCCTTCGTCGGCGCGCTGAAGACACCCTTGAGGAAGTCATTCATCGATACATTCCGCTGTCTCTGGTTCTCCATGAGGAATTCGCCGTACTTCGCCGCGCACTTCTCACAGAGGTTCTTCTCGATCTTGCCGTCCGGCCCGATCTGTGTAATATGGACGACCGCGCGGTTGCGGCCGCAATCCTCACATAACATGATACTCCTCCTTCTGACCTATTCTCCGATTCCCTGATGACGATTCTCTGCGTTTCCCGTCAGCCGGCCGCATGGCAGCCGGCGGTCCTACGAGAAATTCTCCACCGTCAGCAGCATGGACTTCAAGAGGTGGACGCGTTCCTTTGATGACATGCCCTCCGACTGGTAGACCGAGGAGACGACCTGCATCATCAGTGCGGCCTCGCGGTTCGTGATCATCGCGTGCTGCAAGAGGTAGTGCACCATCGACTGGACGGTCGCGTAATCCGTCTCCTCCGTGATCTTGTCCATCATATCCTGATAGACGAGATTCTTGAGCGGCACCTGCACGATGCGGATGTAGCCGCCGAGGCCGCGGCGCGACTCGACGACAAAGCCCTTGGCCGGCGTGAAGCGCGTCGACAGCACATAGCTGATCTGCGACGGCGCGCACGATATCTCATCGGCGATATCCGTTCGGCGCAGTTCCACTTTGCCATCCTGCTTCGCTGCGAGCTGGCGCAGGATGTAGGCCTCGATCAGATCTGCAATATTACTCAAGATAATCACCTTCATTTTTTATTGACTATTTGACTATTATCATCTTTATTATATTTGTTTTTTTGACTTATTGCAAGAAAAAAGTCACCGCAGAGCGAAAAACATCGCTGCGGTGACCCTGGTTGATTCAGTCGGACCGTAGGCCGAAACAGTTGGGAGCAGTCGGACTGTCAATCGTCCGATACGCCGATGGCCTTGTCGACATCCTTGTAGAAGCGCTTGAAGATCTCGCGCAGGGCATTGGCGTAGCGGTCGGGGTCCTCTGCCTCGAGATAGCGCGAGAGCACGACATCGCCCGTGCGAGAATCGACGAGCGAGAGCTTTGCCGCCGCGCGGTACCAGAAGCGGTAATAGCCGTACGAGTCCGAGATCTCCGTCTTGTAGTAGACCCGGCGCCCCTTGTGCTCCGTGCCCTTGTCATCGTACCACTTGAATTCCTCGGTGCGGTCGCGCACGGCGATGGTCGAGGCCGTGGGTGGGCACCAGGTCTCGCCGCGCGCGTAGTCCGTGATGGCGCCCGTCACGTAGTAGCGGCCGCCGTTTGGCGCATAGTCGACCTTGACGCGCCGGAGGTCGTCGCCCGCCTCATCCTTGTAGGCGTAGTAGATGGTCTTGATGGCGAACTCGTCCTGCGAAGCATTCCACGGCAGCTCGAGGTTGCGGAAGCCCAGCGTCGGCGCGCCCGCGGGTACCTTGCGGTCGCCGTCCTTCTTGAGTCGATTCCAGTCGCCCGTGAAGTTCTTGGCAATCTGGTCAAACGCGTGCCACTGGTCGACGCCATAGTTGCGGTAGTAGTCGATGAGCGTCATGGCCTCTTTGCCCGTCGCCGCATCGTAGAGGCGGAAGTCCATGTCGAGCATCTGCAGCGTCGAGTCGTGCGCGGGGATCAGGTGGTCGGCGTACCAGCTCTGGTAGTTGCACTTCGACTTGTCGCCATACGGGCCGTTCTCGATGTCGTAGTACCGCTCCATCTTGACCCGCGTCCAGGTCGCCGGCGAGTGGTCGACGCGCTCCTGCTCATAGCGGATGTGCGGCAGGAGGTAACCTTCCGCGCCCGTCGTGTCGTAGACGGCCTTCGCGCGCTCTGTTTCGCTTCCGAAGTGGCGCAAGAGCTCGTGATAGGCCGGATTGTCGCGCAGGATCTCGCGCTTCTCGCGCTTCTTGTCGGCCGCCTTCGTATCGCCGGGGTCCTCGAAGTTCATGAAGTTCGTGCGCTTGATGCGCTTCTGGATGCGCTTCGCGAGGGCAGCATTGTAGCCCTGGAACTGGTCGACGCGGCCGTCCGGCGCATCGAGGTAGCGAATCGGGAACAGGACGACCTTCTTGAAGGACTTCGCCTGTACCTCCGCATTCTCATCCATCCAGATATTGCCCGCCGCCTCAGATGCTGCAGGCTGCACGAGCGGCAGTGCGGCCGCCAGCAGGCAGCCTAGCGCCAGGCCGCGCCATATTCCTCTCTTACCAATCCTACCGATCATGCCTTATCCTCCAATCCACTCACATGGCCTGCTTGAACTGCGCCGCGAGGTTGATGGCGGCGTCCTCGAGGGCTGCGCGTATCGCATCTTCCTCGCCGCTGTCGTGGCGCTGCCAGATGGCGTTGTACGAGAGCTCCGCCTTGCGGCGCGAGTCGGCCTTCGTCACGAAGACGATGGCCCCCGTATGCGCGTCCATGACGCGTAGGGAGAGCTCCGCGTAGACCGTCCTGTCCCTGCCCGAAAGGCCGAGCGCACCGCTCTGCGCCTTGACCTTGCCGAGCGTCGTCAAGTAGCCGAAGACGTAGTAGTCGGCCTTGCCTCGAAGCTCCGGCACGATCTCGCCCGCACCGAGCGCATCGACGAAGGCGGCCTCATCGCATCGCGCCTTTGTTGTCTGCTCGCCGAAGTCGTAGAGCGCAAATTTCTGCTCGCCCGCGAGCTCTGCTGTCAGCTGGTCGCGTGCCACGCTCAGCAGCTCGTCGAGCGGCTCCTTGAGGTCCGTCAGCGTGATGTCCGTCTTGTGGACGCGGCTCGTGAAGCCGACAATGGCGACGCGCGGTTTGGCCGCCTCCGCCGTGATGCTGTCGAAGAAGACGGTCATGAAGGCAGCCAACAACAAGGCGGTCAGACACTTCCATGAGAGATTACGGCTGTGCCGTGCCATTGCTCTTCACCTCGTCCAAGCCCTTTTTCTTGATATCCACGGCGATGTCCTTCGCCGTGGTCTCCATGACCTCGCCCAAGAGGGTATCGACGTCCATGCCCTTGCCCGTCTTGCCGAGGCCGAAGTTGATCATCTGCGCCGTCTTCTTGTTCTCGATGTGCTTCTCGTAGACGCGGCCGCTCTGCGCGTTGACGAGGTAGTAGTCGAGCGAAGCGCTGAGCTTCTTGCCCTTCGTCTCGCGCTCCGTATGCGTCGCGAAGATGCTGTGCTTGAGGCGCACATCGAAGTCCTTGAGATTGACGAAGAGCAGATACTTCGCGCCGTACTTCCCGGCGATGCCCGCCGCCGTGCGCTGCTTTTCTGGCGAGAGCCGGTAGGGCGCCGTGCTCTTCTTCCAGGCAGCCAGGCGTTCCTCCTGATGGAAGTAGGCGCGGCCCATCGTCAGGTCCGCGTAGTGCGCGAGTTTGGCCGCCGTGTAGCCGCGGTCAAACTGATGACCGTGGACGATGGCGTCCATGTGAATCTCCGAGAGCTTCGCCGCCTCATCGCCGCTGCCAATCGCATCGTGGCGCCCTTCCTCGTTCGTGAGGTCTGCGCGGCCGCTGACCGCAATGCCCTGCTGCCGCAGCGCATCGGCGAGCTTGTCGACGAACGTCGCGCAGGCGTCCGCCTTGAGCTCGTAGTCGCCGTAGCTCTGCACCTCGCCGACAAAGACAGCGCTGCCCGATGGACCGCCGAAGAGCCCGGCAGCCTGAGCAGGCGTGCTCGTCAGAGCAAGAGACAGCAGCAGGGCCATCAGCAGGAATAGTCGCTTGAATGAAATCTGCATCGCTTGTCCTCCATCGATAAACACAGTTTATAAACACGGCACGCAGCCATCAGCGCTTCGACTTTGCCTTGCCGTCCATGCGCGCGAGCAGGCCGCGCGGACCGTCGACGGCATCGTGGATGGCATCTTCGAGCGCTTCATTGACCTGCTCCTTGTCGACCTGCTCCGTGCCGATGCGGATGAGGCCGAGCGGTGCCTTGACGAGCGTGTTGTTCTTGCGCGAGCGGCCCGTCGCCGCCAGCACGACCTCACCTGTCTCCGTGTCGACGAGGCGCAGGCTAACAGTCGCCGTGACCTGCGCGCGCTTCGTGCCCGCGCCGACGACCGTCGTCTCCGAGCGGCGCGTCGTCACGCCGATGATGCTGCCCATGAGCAGATACTGCGCGCCGTACTGATTGCCGATGACAGGCGCCGTATCCTCGTCGACGAGCCCGGACATGTCGTGTGCGTACTCATCGGTCAGCGCGCGCTGGCGCGTCCTGTCGAGCAGCTTGAATCGTCCGGAATCTTGAAGGTCTGTATAGACGTACTCGACGGCCGCCCCCATCTCCTCGCGGTCCCAGCCCTCTGAGACGAGGCCCCGGTTCTCAAGCGGCAGGATGCCGACCGTCGGATGGCTCTTGAGGCTCGCCGCCATGCACGTGCCCGCCATGAAGGCAAGGCACATGCAGAGCACGGCAATCATGCGGCCAAGCCGTCCGCTTACATTCTCTATCATAAGGATTCTCCTCTCCTGCAAGATATCACTCACCATTTGTGGCCGCCCGCCTCAGAGCCGAGGTGGCGGAACTTCTCCTCGAGGCGCTCGGCCGCCTTAGAAGACGCCTTCTCGACGGCCTTGGCCTGCGCCATTGCCTCGCTCGTGCCGACGCCCTTCGCCGAGGTCGTGAAGGTCCCGACGACCTCGCCCGTCGCCGTGCGGATGACATCGACGGTCAGGCGTGCGTGGCCCGACTTGAGCTGCGTCTTGCGGTAGTTGCCGTCCTCCCCGTCGGGCAAGGAGATGTCGACGGCCTGCGACTGGACGCGGCCGAGCACGAGATAGTCGGCGCCGAGCGACTGGCCGGCCGCTGTGCGCGAAGCAGCAGAGCCGAGGCCGCTGAGATCTATCCCCGCCGTGCGCTCTGAGGCGACGACATGCGAGAAGCCGAGGTCGAGCAGCTTGTCGTCGAGCGCCGATTCTGCCGCGCGGTCGTGGCCGCCGCCCGCCTCGCGCACGACGACAGCGATGCGCGGGTCATTGAGCATCATGATCATGCTGAGGTTGTTCATGAGCTGCGCATCGGGGTCCGTGTCGACATCGATGCGGGCCCGCAGGTGGACGAGGCCGCCCTGCTGCTCCTTCGCGAGGATCTCCGTCCCCGTGACGAAGCCCTGCGCCTTCGTGTAGATCTGGTCGAGCTTCACGGCCGCATTCTCGACGAGCGTGCGCGAGTCGATGAACGTGCCCGCAACCTGCTCGACAGCCGCGCGCGAAGCATCGATGAGTGCCGCGCGCTCATCTGCGCCGACACCGTCGACGACAACCGACTGAGCCGCCGCCGGGGCACTGAGCAGACAGAGCGCCGACAGCGTCAGCAAGCCACGCGCCATGAGTCTCTTGAATTGCTCCATATGTTCCTCCGTTCTCTGTCTCTCTGATTCATTTAATCATGCATCAAGAATTATTATAACCTCCACAGACTTATTTCGCAAACAAAGAAAGCCTCCTACACCATCGTGCAGGAGGCTCCTCGCATCAGCTCAATCGGGCTTAGTCAGGCAATCACTGCAATGCCTCCTTGAGCACTTCCATATTCTTCTTCATCGCCGTGATGTAGGCGTCCATCGCCTCTTCATTGGCCTCGCCCGTGACGACGGGGTCGAGCTCGTACATCTTGGCGCCCGTCTCGCTCGCGATCGTCTGCGCGGCGACCGGCGAGTACTGCGGCTCGGTGAAGAGCACCTTGACAGGCAGCGCGTTGACCTTGGCGACCGTCTCCTCGAGCTCGTGCGGCGTCGGCTCCGTGCCCGGCTCACGCTCGATGACGCTGATGATGTTGAGCTTGAACTCCTTGGCAAGGTACGGGAAGGCCTCGTGGAACGTCACGATGTCCTTGTGCGGCAGGTCGTCAAGCTCCTTGTGCATCTCTTCGCGCAGGGCCGTGAGCTTCGTAACGTAGTCGAGCGCGTTCTTGCGGTAGGCATCGGCGTGCTCCGGGTCGGCCTCGCAGAGCTGCGAGGTGATGGCCTTGACCTGCTCGATACTGTAGGTCACGCTGAGCCAGACGTGCGGGTTGACCTCATCGCCGTCCTTGAGGAAGTTGATCTCATCCGACTTCGAGGCATCGATGACCTTGAGGTTCTTCTGCTGCTTGATGACCTTGTCGAGGAAGCTCTCCATGCCCGCGCCGTTGACGATGAAGGCGTCGGCCTTCTCGAGCGTCTTCATGTCCTCCGTCGTCAGCTGGTAATCATGCAGGCAGCCCGTCTGCGGCTTCGTCATGTTGATGACCTCGACGCCGTCGACACCCTTCGTGATGTTGATGGCATCGATGTACATCGGGTAGAACGAAGTGACGATGCGGAACTTCTTGTCGTGGCCGCCCTGCTGCTGCGTGCCGCAGCCAGCCGCGGTGACCGCCAGCAGCACGAGCAGCATGGCCATAAGGATTTTTTTCAAAAGGATTCTCCCTTCTCTTCAGCAAATTTTATTGAAATATCCTCTCAATTATAAGAGAGAGCGCGCGATTCTGTCAAGAAAAAGAGGCCGCCACAGAGGCAGCCCCTTCTCTTATCATGCATGCTATTGCCGCATTGCAGTCATCCGCATCAGCCGAGGATCACAAGCGATTCCTTGACCTTGACGTTCTGGCCTGCTTCGACGTTGACGGCCTTGACCGTGCCGTCAGCATCGGCCGTGATCTCGTTCTGCATCTTCATGGCCTCGAGGACGAGCAGCACATCGCCGGCCTTGATGCTCTGGCCTTCTTCGACGAGGACCTTGACGATCTTGCCCGGCATCGGCGCATCGATGGAGTGCTCGCCAGCGCCTGCAGCGACGGCCTCTTTCGCCGGGGCCTTCGGTGCCTCGACCTTCGGAGCAGCGACTTTCGGAGCAGCAACTTTTGGAGTCACCTTGGTGACCTGCGGTGCGGCAGCCTGCGGAGCGCCTTCCTTGACTTCCTCGATCTCGACTTCATACGAGATGCCGTTGACCTTGATGTTGAACTTTTTCATGAAACGTTTCCTCCAACCTGTATATCTGTCGATTCCCTGAATCTACTCGTTTACGCTTTGCCTTATCGCTTAGCCGCGTCTGCCGCCGCGCGCGGAGAGCGACCACTCGTCGCTGCGGCGGATGCGCAGCGCGACGACCTTGTGCTCTGGCCGTGTCATCATCTGGATGGCTGCCGCAATCGCCGCGACAACCTCCGGCTTGACACCTCTTACATCAAATCTCATCGTATATCCTCCGAATCCAAATCAAAGCGGGATATTGCCGTGCTTCTTCGCTGGGCCGACCTCGCGCTTGCTCGCCAGGGCGCTGAAGGCCGTGATGAGCAGCGGACGCGTCTCCTTCGGCTCGACGACCATGTCGACGTAGCCGCGCTCAGCTGCAACGTACGGGTTCGAGAAGTCATCGATGTACTGCTGCGTCTTGGCTTCCTTGTCCGGGTCGCGGCGGAAGATGATGTTGGCCGCGCCCGACGGGCCCATGACGGCAATCTCAGCCGATGGCCAGGCCATGACCTGATCCGAACCGAGCTCGTGGCAGCACATGGCGATGTAGGCACCACCGTACGCCTTGCGCGTGATGACCGTGACCTTCGGCACCGTCGCCTCGCTGTAGGCGTAGAGCATCTTCGCGCCGTGGCGGATGATGCCCGTGTGCTCCTGGTTGACGCCCGGCAGGAAACCCGGGACGTCGACGAGCGTCAAGAGCGGGATGTTGAAGGCATCACAGAAGCGGACGAAGCGCGCTGCCTTGTCCGAGGCGTCGACGTCGAGGCAGCCCGCCATGACCTTCGGCTGGTTCGCGACGATGCCGACGACCTTGCCGTCGAGGCGCGCGTAGCCGATGATGATGTTCGTCGCGAAGAGCTTCTGGATCTCGAAGAACTCCCCGTTGTCGACGAGCGAGCGGATGACCTCCTTCATGTCGTACGGCATGTTCGGATTGTCCGGCACGATGGAGTTGAGGCTCTCATCCTGGCGGTTCGGGTCATCCGTCGGCTCAACAGCCGGCGCATCCTCGAGGTTATTGCTCGGCAGGTACGAGAGCAGCTCGCGGATCTTCGCGATGCAGTCGTCCTCATCCTCGCAGGCAAAGTGCGCGACGCCCGAGCGCGTGCTGTGTGTCAGCGCGCCGCCGAGCTGTTCCGGCGTGACTTCCTCAGCCGTGACCGACTTGATGACGGCCGGGCCCGTGATGAACATCTGGCTCGTGTTCTTGACCATGAAGATGAAATCCGTGATGGCTGGGCTGTAGACGGCGCCGCCCGCACACGGTCCCATGATGACCGAGATCTGCGGGATAACGCCCGAGGCGGCCGTATTGCGGAAGAAGATGCCGCCAAAGCCCGAGAGCGCATCGACGCCCTCCTGGATGCGGGCACCACCCGAATCATTGATGCCGATGCACGGCGCACCCATCTTGAGTGCGAGGTCCTGCACCTTCCAGATCTTGTGGGCGTGCTTCTCGCCGAGGCTGCCGCCCGAGACCGTGAAGTCCTGCGCATAGGCGTAGATCAGACGGCCGTCGACCGTGCCGTAGCCCGTGACGATGCCGTCGCCCGGCATGTCCTTCTTGTCCATGCCGAAGTTCGTGCAGCGGTGTTTGACGAACATATCGAGCTCGACGAAAGAATTCTCGTCAAAGAGCTTCTCGAGGCGCTCGCGCGCCGTATATTTTCCCTGAGCATGCTGTTTCTCAACGCGAACGGCGCCACCACCCTGACGGATGTGCTCCTTCATCGCGTTCATCTGAGCGATTTTTTCCTGGACGCTTGCCAATTAGAACCCTCCTATATGAGTCATGAGCATAGTTCTGCTCTCTTATTGTGCACTATTTCGCCAGAAATTGCAAGCTGATACTAAATTCTGGTCACACGTCACATTTTCATGCTGCCCGTCTCCAGATAGCGCTGGTGGAACGAGAACGCCTCATCGAGGAGATGCGGCGTGTGCGCGTGGTTTGTCTTCGCGTCGGCGCGCTCGAAGTAGTCGCGCAAGAGAGGTCGGTAGTCGGGATGCGCGCAGTTCTCGATGATCTCCTTGGCGCGCTGGCGCGGGGACTTGCCACGCAGATCGGCCACGCCCTGCTCCGTGATGATGACGTCGACATCGTGCTCCGGCTGGTCGACATGCGAGCAGAACGGCACGACGGCCGAGATGGCGCCGCCCTTGGCGACCGACGGCGTGTAGAAGATGGTCAGGTAGGCGTTGCGCGCGAAGTCGCCGCTGCCGCCGATGCCGTTCATCATCTGCGTGCCCGCGATGTGCGTCGAGTTGACGTTGCCGTAGATGTCGACCTCGATGGCCGTGTTCATCGCGATGACACCGAGGCGGCGGATGACCTCCGCGCTGTTCGAGATCTCCTGCGGGCGCAGGATCATGTACTTCTTGTACTTATCGATGTCCTTGAAGAAGCGCGCCATGCCCTCAGGCGACGGCGAGAAGGCCGTGCCCGACGCGAAGCTGAGCTTGCCCGCATCGATGAGGTCGAGCATGCCGTCCTGGATGACCTCCGTATAGACCGTGAGGTCGCGGAAGTCGGAGTGGACGAAGCCCGCCGTGACGGCGTTGGCGACATTGCCGACGCCCGACTGAATTGGCAGCAGGTTCTTCGGCATGCGGCCCGCCTCGATTTCGCGCTTGAGGAACTCGATGGTCAGGTCAGCCATCTTCTGCGACGTCGCATCGAGCGGTGCGAGCGAGCGCGTGTGGTCCGCGATGTCGCACGGCACGATGCAGCGGATCTTGTCGGGCGTGCACGGGATGTACGGCGTGCCGATGCGGTCGTCGACGTGGATGATTGGGATGGGCAGGCGGTTTGGCGGGTCGAGCGGCAGATAGACGTCGTGCATGCCCTCGAACTCCAGTGGCTGCGCGTTGTTGACTTCGACGATGACGATGTCCGCCGACTGGATGAACGAAGCCGAGTTGCCGACGGCCGTCGTCGGGATGATGTTGCCTTCCTCCGTGATGGCGCAGGCCTCGATGACCGCGACGTCGATATGACCGAGGTAGCCGCAGCGCGAGAGCTGCGCGACCTCCGACAGATGGATGTCGATGTAGTCGACCGTGCCGTCATTGATCTGGCTGCGCAGCGTCCGGTCCGTCTGGAACGGCAGGCGCTTCTTGATGCCGTGGACCGAGGCGAGCGCTTCGTCGAACTCCGGTCCCGTCGAGGCACCCGTCATGATGTTGACCGTGAACGGGTCCTTCTTCATGCGCTCCGCGAGTGCGAGCGGCACCGCCTTCGGGTAGGCCGAGGACGTGAAGCCGCTCGTCGCGATCGTCATGCCCGGCTTGATGAGTTCCACTGCCTCCTCCGGCGTCACAATCTTGGACTGCAGCGCCTTGTTGCGCACACGATCGAGAATATCAACCATAGAAAGACCTCCTTATTTGCCTGCTCAGAGCCGCGCTCCGGGCAGTTCCATAAAAATGATTTATCGTTTCTGACATTGCCTATGTATCCTGCTTCTTATTATTCTCGCTTTTCTTCTGAGTTCCTGCCTGACAGCAAAAAAGCACGCCCTAAGAGCGTGCTTCTTGTCTGCGGTATCACATACGCGTGATGTGATACGAGAGCGTGCTGAGACCGATTGAGAGGTCTTCGTTGACGATGTGCATCGTCTCGGGGACCTTCATCTTGATCGGCGCAAAGTTCCAGATGCCCTTGACGCCGGCATCGACGAGCAGGTCGGCCACGCCCTGCGCAAAGGCAGCCGGCACCGCGATGATGCCGATCTGGATGTTGCGCTCCTTGACGATGGCCTTGAGGCGGCGGACATCCTCCACCTTGACGTGGTTGACCGTGCGGCCGATGACGTTTGGGTCCTGGTCGAAGAGCGCGACGAGGTTGAAGCCGAGCGTCACGAAGTTCTGGTAGTTCGCGAGCGCGACGCCGAGATGGCCGATGCCGACGATCGCGATGTTCCAGTGGTTGTCGAGGCCGAGGATCCCGCCGATGTTGCGCTTGAGCTCATTGACGTAGTAGCCGACGCCCTTCTTGCCGAACTGGCCGAAGGACGCGAGGTCCTTGCGGATCTGCTCCGGCGTGATGCCGAGGCGGCGGCCGAGCTCATCCGATGAGATGATGTCGCGGCCCTCGTCCTGCAGCAGGCGCAGCGTGCGGAAGTAGAGCGGCAGACGGTCAATCGTCGCCTTTGATATCGCGTTTGGTTTCTTCATGGCTGCCTGCCTCCTTCTCTTCCTTCTTTTCTGCAATTTTTTCTTGTGCCGCTTCTTTTACTTCTTCGATATCTTTTGCAGCGGCATCTGATTTTTCTGCAGCAGCATCACCTTCCGGCGCTTCTGCTTCTGCCTTCTGCGGCTCAGCCGGCTTTGCGGACTGCTCTGCCGGTTCCTGCTTCTGAGGCTTGTCATCCGGCGCGGCTTCGTCAGCTTCAGCCGGTTCAGCAGTCTCAGCTGCTTGTTCTGCCGGCTTTGCGGCTTCCTCTGCAGCCTTGGCCGCGGCTTCTTCTTCCTGCTTGCGCTGCAAGAGGGCCTTGCGGACCTCTTCGGCCAGCTCGTCCATCGGGTCGCGCGGCGTCTCCGGCTGCTCTGCTGCCGGTACCTTATCGCCTGAAGGCGCTTCTTTCCCCGGAGCTGGCTTGGCCGCAGATGCCTCCGCTTTATCCTTATCGGATGCATCGGCGTCGGCCGGCAGCTCGCGATAGAGCATGCCGTGGACCTTGTCCTGGACTCTGTCCTGCACCTTGTCCTTCGCATCCATTGCGGCTTCCTTTGCGTCCTTGGCGCCTTTGCGGACCGTCACTTGGAATTTCTTCAGGAAGTCGTTGCCGCTGGTTTCGTTTTCCGCTGTGTCCACTTTCTCGGGGCACATGCAGGAGAGTGCGCCGGCAAGCGCCGCGAGCATCCAGAGCAGCATCGACGACGGGATGTTGAAGAGCAGGTCGTCCGTCAGGCCGTTGAGCGCAACGGACAGCACGGCGAGACCGATGCCGAGGCTAAGGCCGGCGAGGATGTCGTGTTCCTTCCAGTCATGCCAGAGCCGGTTCCAGCGGAACGGCATCTGGTACTTGCCAAACGGCGTCGTCTGCTCGGCGGCTCCAGTATCCGCAGGGAAGTGCGTGCGCAGGGCCATGATCATCGTGCCGAAGAAGAACCAGAAGAACGCGACAGCACCGGGGATGCCGATCTCTGCCATGTAGTTGAGGTAGATGTTGTGGGCATGGACGATCAGGACGTTGGCGCCCTGCAAGTAGAAGTCGTACTCGGGATAGACCATCCAGTACGCGCCCCAGCCGATGCCGAGGAACGGATGGTCCTGGATCATCGCGACCGTGCTCTCCCAGAAGGCCAGGCGCATCTCCGTCGAGGTGTCGACCTTCGTGAAGACCGAGGTGATGCGCTCGTAGAGCATCGGGTCGAGGACGAAGAGGATGGCGACGACGAGGATGCAGGCGACGAGCACGCGGCGGTCGCGGAGCACGCCGTAGCCCGCGAGGATGACGGCGATGACGAGGCAGGCCCCGCGCGCGTACGTCATCGCGAGGCACGCCGCCGCCGCGATCATGAAGGCACCCAGGAGGATGCGGCGCTCGCGGTCACGGCACTTCATGAAGAGGCCGAAGGCCAGGCAGATGATGATGTCGAGGTAGCCTGCGAGGATGTTCGGGTTTTCCCAGGTCGAGAAGACGCGCTTGCGCAGCTCCGGGAAGGCATCGCCGTCGACCCACTTCATCGAGCTGATGTCGATGCCGAACAGGAACTGGTAGTAGCCGTAGAGCAGGACGATGACCGCCGCCGCGCAGGCCATGCGCAGGATAGACTTCATCTGCCCGGGCTCCCGGACGTTCTGCCCAATCAGGAGATACGTCAGCACGTAGACGCCGACGAGGTTGTAATAGTTGTAAAAGCTGAACCCGCGATCCGGCGAGGACAGCACCGACAGGCCGCTGACGGCCACGAAGAGCACCGCCGGCACGTCGAAGCGCAGGTGGCGGAAGTGGAATTCCTTGTCCACGTAGAACCGCAGGGCCGTCCCCGCGATGCCGACGAGCAGCGCGACCGTCGCCACACTCGGCGAGAGCGGCAGGAAGAACACCTCGGCCAAGAGGCCGTACCAGGCAATCGCGGTCGCGCGCCGCTTCCAGCGGTCATGCGCGAGGGCACGCCGCTTCTCGCGGATGTGCGCGCCCGTCTCACTTGTCTTATTTCGCTTCATGCACTCATCCCTCCCGCTTCAGCAGCATCTGGCGCACGCCGCCGACGAGGTATAAAGAGCCCGCGATGACGAGCAGCTTCTCACCGTTGGCGAGTTCCAGGGCGCGATTGAGCGCCTCTGTGTTGTTCTCAAAAGCCTCGACGTGCTGCACGGCCGGCGCGACGCGGCGCAAGAGATCTGCGGCCGAGTCGGCGCGCTCCGACTGCGGCACCGTCACGACGACGGTGTCATTCGGGCGCAGGAGGATATCGAGCATCGTGTCGATGTCCTTGTCCTTGAGGATGCCGAGGAGCAGCACGCGCTCCTCGGCCGGGAAGATCTCGTCGAGACTCTCGCGCAGGGCCTTCATGCCGGCGGGGTTGTGCGCGCCGTCGACGACGATGGCCTGCTGCCCGAGGTCGAGCCGCTCGAAGCGGGCGGGCCAGCTCACGAGCCGCAGAGCCTCGGTGACCGTCTTCATCGTGATGCGGTCATCGATGTTGTGGAGCAGGCGTATCGTCATCAGCGCGACGGCGCTGTTCTCCACCTGATGGACGCCGAGCAGGTGCAGCTCGTACGGCTGATGGTCGATGCCGAGAAGCTCCGAGGTGAACTCGAGCTTCTGCGTCCGGCCGTCACACGAGAGGAACTGCGAGCAGAAATCCTCGCCGGCCACGAAGATGTCGGCGTTCTTCTCCTCAGCCACCGCGCGGATGACCTCGAGCGGCTCGCCCTTGGCGGCCGTCACGACGGGCACGCCCTCCTTGATGATGCCGGCCTTGTTCTCCGCGATGCTCTGGAGCGTGCCGCCGAGCTTGTCGGCATGCTCCATCGTGACATTCGTGATGACCGAGACCTCCGGCGTGATGACATTCGTCGAATCGAGCGTGCCGCCTAGGCCGACCTCGATGACGGCGTACTCGACCTGGCATTTCGCGAAGTAGTAGAAGCCCAGTGCCGTGAGCACCTCGAACTGCGTCGGGCACTCCGCGCCCTCTGCGAGCATCATCTCGATTTTCGCACGGATGACGGTCATGCCCTCAACGAAGTCCTGCTCGCTGATGTTCTGCCCGTCGACGCGGATGCGCTCGGTGTACGAGACGAGATGCGGCGAGCTGTAGAAGCCCGTATGGATGCCGCTGCGGCGCAGGGCCCCCTCGACCATCGCCGAGACCGAGCCCTTGCCATTCGTGCCCGTCACGTGGATTGTGCGGTAGCGGTCCTGCGGCATATCCAAAAGCTCCAAGAGCCGCTCGATGCGCGTGAGCCCCAGGCGGATGCCAAAGATCTTGAGCCCTTCCAGATAGGAAATGGCTTCCTGATAATTCATAGCGCGTCGCTCCATTCTCAAAGCTTGGCGAGGTCCTGGATACGGCCCTCGACCGCCTGCTTTTTCTCCTCATAGCCGGCGAGCTTCTCGCGCTCCTTGGCGACGACAGCCTCCGGCGCTTTCTTGAGGAAGCCCTCGTTGCTGAGCTTGCCCGTGAGGCGCCCTATCTCCTTCTCGAGCTTGTCGAGTTCCTTCTGCAGGCGGGCCGTCTCCTTCTCCACGTCGATGAGGCCCTTGAGCGGCAGGTAGATCTCGACGCCGCCGACGACGCCGGCCATGGCGTTCTCCGGCTTCTCGGCATCGTCTGCGAGCAGCGTGACCGGCTCAGCCGCGGCGAGTGCCTTGAGGTAGCCCTCGTTCTCCGCGAAGACCGGGCGCAGGCTGCTCTCCGTGAAGTGCAGCATGACCTCGCTCTTGTGGCCCGGAGCCGCACCGACCTCGGCGCGCAGGTTGCGGACCGTCTTGATTGTCTCCATGATGGCCGTCATCTGCGCCTCGGCAGCGTCGTCGCGCAGTGCCTCGTCGGCCGTCGGCCAGTCGGCGATCATGATGCTCTTCCACTGTGCGTCATGCGGCACCTTCTGCCAGATCTCCTCGGTGAGGAAGGGCATGAACGGGTGCAGCAGGCGCAGCGTGTGCTCGAGGACGTACGAGAGGACGTAGAGCGCCGTGTTCTTCGCGCGCTCGTTCTCCTTGTCGTAGAGGCGCGCCTTCGTGAGCTCAATGTACCAGTCGCAGAACTCATTCCAGATGAACTCATAGATCATGCGGCCAGCCTCGCCGAGCTCGAAGTTGTCGAGGCTCTTCGTCACGCCCTCCGCCGTCTTGGCGTAGCGCGAGAGGATCCACTTGTCGGCAAGCGTGAAGTCGGATGCTTCCGGCTTGAAGCTCTTGTCGAAGCCCTCGAAGTTCATGAGCATGTAGCGCGAAGCATTCCAGATCTTGTTGGCGAAATTGCGCGCACTCTCGACGCGCTCCCAGTAGAAGCGCATGTCGTTGCCCGGCGTGTTGCCCGTGATCAGCATGAAGCGCAGCGTGTCGGCACCGTACTTCTCGACGACCTCAACCGGGTCGATGCCATTGCCGAGCGACTTGCTCATCTTGCGGCCCTGGCTGTCGCGCACGAGGCCGTGGATGAAGACATGGTGGAACGGAATGTCCTTGCCGAACTCGAGGCCCATCATGACCATGCGCGCGACCCAGAAGAAGATGATGTCGTAGCCCGTGACGAGCGTCGCCGTCGGGTAGAACTGCTCGAGCTCCGGCGTCTTGTCCGGCCAGCCGAACGTCTCGAACGGCCAGAGGCCCGAGCTGAACCACGTGTCGAGCACGTCCTCATCCTGATGGATGTGCTTGCTGTGGCAGTGCGGGCACTCCGTGAGGTCCGTGCGCGAGACGCTCGTCGCGCCGCAGTCGTCGCAGTACCAGGCCGGGATGCGGTGGCCCCACCAGAGCTGGCGCGAGATGCACCAATCGCGGATGTTCTCGAGCCAGTTGATGTAGGTCTTCGTGAAGCGCTCCGGCACGAACTGGATGCGGCCGTCCTTGACGGCCTCGATGGCCGGCTTCGCGAGGCTCTCCATCTTGACGAACCACTGCTTCGAGACGAGCGGCTCGATCGTCGAATGGCAGCGCGAGCAGTGGCCGACGGAGTGCTCATGCTCCTCGACCGAGACGAGCACGCCCGTCTCCTCGAGCTCCTTGACGAGCGCCTTGCGGCACTCATAGCGGTCCATGCCCGCGTACTTGCCAGCACCCTCGAGCATCTTGCCCGTGTTGCCGATGACCTTGATCTCCTCGAGGTGATGACGCTGGCCCATCTCGAAGTCGTTCGGGTCGTGGGCCGGCGTGACCTTGACGGCGCCCGTGCCGAAGTTCTTGTCGACGTACTCGTCGGCGAACAGCGGGATGCGGCGGCCGACGATTGGCAGGATCAGCGTCTTGCCGACGAGGTCCTTGTAGCGCTCGTCATCCGGATGGACGGCGACACCCGTATCGCCGAACATCGTCTCCGGGCGCGTCGTCGCGATCTCGACGTACTTGCCCGGCTCGCCCTCGACTTCATAGCGCAGATGCCAGAGATGGCCCTGCTCCGTCTCGTGCTCGACCTCGATGTCCGAGATGGCCGTGTTGCACGACGGGCACCAGTTCGTGATGCGCGTGCCCTGATAGATGAGCCCCTTCTCGTAGAGGCTCACAAAGACTTCGCGGACGGCGCGGCTGCAGCCCTCGTCCATCGTGAAGCGCTCGCGGTCCCAGTCGAGCGAGGAGCCAAGCGAACGCAGCTGGAACATGATGCGGCTGCCGAACTTCTCCTTCCAGTCCCAGACGCGCTCGAGGAACTTCTCGCGGCCGAGCTCATAGCGGTTCGTGCCCTCTTTGCGCAGTGCACCCTCGACCTTCGCCTGCGTCGCGATGCCGGCGTGGTCGCAGCCCGGGATCCAGACCGTGTTGTAGCCCTGCATGCGGTGGTAGCGGATCAGGATGTCCTGCAGCGTGTTGTCGAGCGCGTGGCCCATGTGCAGCTGGCCCGTGACATTTGGCGGCGGGATGACCATGCTGTACGGCTTCTTGCTCTTGTCGACCTCCGCGTGGAAGAACTTGTTCTTCTCCCAGAACTCATACCACTTCTTCTCAAACGACTGCGGGTCATAAACCTTCGGGATGTTGTTCCCGAGCTCTTCTTTCTCTGGCATTGTAATCCTCCTCAAAAAAATAAAGCACCTCCGTCCAAAAGGACGAAAGCGCCTGCCTTCGTGGTACCACCAATCTTCTCATGCAGCACTGCCGCATGACTCTCGCGTTAACGCCGCCCACGTCCCCGCCTAAGCAGAAGCCTCAGCGGAGCGACTACGAAGCGACCTTCCGCATCTCCCTGCCAGGACTCGCACCAGCCGTCCCGTCTCTTTGCCAGGAAAGATCCCTACTCCTCTTCGTCATCGTCTTTGCCTTATACGGAACCATCTTATCACAACGCGCGCCAAAATGCAACGCAAAGCCGCGCAGGAATCCGACCGTGCCACGTCAGTCCGCGAGAGGAAGGGTCGTGTCAAGGATGCGGCGGCAGCTGCGGATGTCGTGGCGGTTCTCGTACTGCTTGCCGCGCCGGTTGTAGTACTCGACCTTGTCGCTGTACATGCGTCGATCGGTCCGGCAGATGGCTTCATTCAGGTGCGTGGTGTCTGCCACCCAGTCACTGCCGAGGGCGATGGACAGGTCCTGCTCGCGGCCGACCAGCTCGCGCAGGCGGCGGAAACTCGCCTTGAAGTCGAGCTCTTTGACGAGCGGCATCAGCACGAGGAATTCGTCACCGCCCATGCGGTAGGCATTCTCACTGCCGTAGCACTTCGCGAGCAGGTGGGCCGCCCGCTTGAGCGCTTCATCACCCGCCTGATGGCCGCGCGTGTCGTTGATCTCCTTGAGGCCGTTGACGTCCGCGTAGACGATGCCGATCGAGCTCGAGTGCTGCATGAGGAAGTCGATTTTCTCGATGCAGGCATTGCGGTTGTGCAGCCCCGTCAGCGCGTCGTAGCAGCTCGCATGCTCGAGTTCCGCCATGAGGCGGTAGTTCGTGATCTTCGAGGCGATGAAGTACGACACCGTCTCGAGCACTGTGACCGTATTGACCAGTTCACTCTTCTCGTAGTTGTCGACGCCGAGGTAGCCGATGAGCTTGCCGTCGTGATAGAACGGCGCATCGATGATGCGCTCGATGCCCTGGCGCTTGAGGTTCCAGTAGTCGACGGGATCGTCGTCCTTCAGGACCTCGATGTCCTCGATGACGACGCTCGTCGAATGCTCGAGGAACTTCTCCCAGCCGCCGATGTACTGCGCGTAGTCGAGATTCTGCAGCGTGTCGATCTCCGGCGTGACGCCCGGCGCGCACCACTCGAACGTATTCGAGACCGTCTTGCCATCCGTCTCGAGGATGTAGAGCCGGTCCGGATGCAGCACGCGGCTGAGCTCCCGCAGCGCATGGTTCATCGCCGTCTCATAGTCGACCTCGCTGTTGAGAATCTTCGAGATGCGCAGGATGATGTCGTTCGTCGTGTACGCGCGCTTCATCTCCATCTGCCGTGCGCGGTCGAGGTCGACATTCATGAACGTGTAGGCGACATAGCCCGGCTGCTCGAGCGGCATGATCGTGAAATCCAGCCAATGGTCGATCTCCGGCGCGTAGATGCAGTCGCGGATGGCCTTGCCCTCGTGACAGGCTCTCGCGCAGTACGTCATCCAGATGGGGTTCACCTTCTCGTAGATGGACCGGAAGGAGTTCCCCAAGAGCTCCTCCTCCGTCTTCCCCACCATCTCACAGTAAATCTTGTTGGCAAAGACGTACTTCGTGTCCTGAACGGTCTTGCCATCCTCCGCAAAGATCAAGTCAAAGACTGCATACGCCACCGGGACGTCGTGATAGATGTCCGGCATCCAAAGATTCTCCATCGTGATCACCTTGCCTAAAATCACGTCATGCTCTGCAATCCGAACAAAACAATCCGCTTTTATTTTCTTATTCTATCTTAACATCATTCACCTTATCTTGTAAACTTTTTTTCACCGTCAGATAGAATTCATGGCGCGGCAGCTCTTTCTTGCCGACCTGCTCGTAGTGCGCGACCTTGTCGCGGTACATGCGGCGGTCCGTCTTGGAGATGGCCTCGTCAAGCTCGGCCGCATCGGCGAGCCAGTCGGCCCCGACGGCCAGCGAGACGTCATCCGCGACACGCGCGCGCAGCTGCGCGAAGCGCGCCGCGAACTCCTGCTTCGCGACCTGCGGCATCAGGACGAGGAACTCGTCGCCACCGACGCGGTAGGCATGCTCGCGGCCGCAGCAGTCCGCGAGCATGTCGGCCGTGCGCTTCAGGACTTCATCGCCAGCCCGATGGCCGTACTTGTCGTTGATTTCCTTGAGGCCGTTGACATCGGCGTAGACGACGCCCACAGCGCCGCGCTGCTGCATCAGCGTGTCGACCGCTAGGTTGAACGCATTGCGGTTCCGCAGGCCCGTCAGCGTATCGTAGCGGCTCAGATGGTCGAGCTCTTCCAAGAGGCGGTGGTTCGCGAGCTTGGCCGCGATGAAGTACGACACCGTCTCAAAGACGGCGACCGTGTTGACGCGGCTGTCCCACTCGTAATTGTCGGCACAGAGATAGCCGATGAGCCTGCCGCCGTGGTAGATGGGCGTCGCGATGAGGCGCTCGATGCCCTGCCGCTTGAGGTTCTCGTAGTCGACGGGATCGTCGTCCTTGAGGACCTCGATGTCATCGATGACGACACTCGACGCCGTCTCGAGGAATCTCTCCCAGCCGCCGATGTACTTCGCATAGTCGAGCTGCTGCAGCGTCGCCAGCTCCGACTTGACGCCGGCCGCGCACCACTCAAAGGTGTTCGAGACCGTCTTGCGGTCCGTCTCGAGGATGTAGAGCCGGTCGGGACGCAGCACGCGGCTGAGCTCCCGCAGAGCGTGGTTCATCGCCGTCTCATAGTCGTCCTCGCCGTTGAGGATCTTCGAGATGCGCAGGATCACATCATTCGTCGTGTACTCGCGCTTCATCTTGAGCTGCTGCGCGCGGTCGAGGTCGACATTCGTGAACGTATAGGCGACATAGCCCGGGATCTTGAGGGGCATGATCGTGAAGTCGAGCCAGTGTCCGATCTCCGGCGCATAGATGCAGTCATGAAAGGCCTTCTCCTCCTGGTAGGCCTTCGTGCAGTACGTCATCCAGATCGGATCTCCATTCGCATAGACAGAGAAGAAAGACTTCCCCAAAAGATCTTCCTTTTTCACCCCCGCCATCTCGCAGTAGATCTCGTTGACAAAGACGTACTCCGTGTCCCGTACCGTCCTGCCGTCCTTCGCAAAGAGCAGCTTATAGACGGCATACGCCACCGGGACATCGCCGTAGATGTCCGGCGTCCAATCTTTATCCATACCACTCCCCCCATCCTGGTCCTATCACGCATTGTATCATGTAGCACGAGACCCCGCTGTGAGAGACAGCAGGGGCTCTTGAACTCTTTCGGATTCTTTTAATCTAATAATCTAATTCCACGGCAAAAAGAAAAATCCTGCCTGCATTCATGCAGACAGGACCAGTTGAAATTATGCTTATTTTACTTCAGCAGCGCCGAGCGGGCAGCCCTCGTTGAAATTGCGGGCGTTCTCCATCGTCACCGTTGCGATGGCCTGCAGGGCCTCGCGCGTGAAGAATGCCTGATGGCTCGTGAGGATGACCTGCGGGAACATGAGCAGACGGCCCGTGATGTCTTCCGTCGGAACGTCGAAGCTGTGATCCGTGTAGACATTGGCGTCCTCGCCCTCGTAGACGTCGAGCGCAACCGCATGGAACTTGCCCTTCTTGAGAGCAGCGATGAGCGCTTCCGTATCGATGAGGCCGCCGCGTGCAGCGTTCGTGAGCATGACATCGTCCTTCATGAGGGAGATGGCCTTCTCATCGATGAGATGATACGTGCCGCCTTCGCCCATGATGAGCGGTGCATGGATGGAGATGAGGTCGGAGCGGCTCAAGACTTCTTCCTTCGAAGCGTACGTGAGCAGGCCCTCTTCCTCGAGCTTCTTGTTTGGGAATGCATCCCAGCCGATGACCGTCATGCCATAGCCCTTGCAGATGCGTGCCATGCACTGGCCGATGCGGCCCGTGCCGAGGATGCCGGCGACCTTGTTGTGGAGATCGACGCCGAGCAGGCCCGTGAGGTCGAAGTTGTTGTCGCGCACCTTGTTGTATGCCTTGTGCAGGCGGCGGTTCGCAGCCTGCAGCGTTGCCATGGCATGCTCTGCCACTGCGTACGGGGAGTAAGCCGGTACGCGCAGGACCGTGATGCCGTACTCGGCAGCGGCCTTCTTGTCGACATTGTTGAAGCCAGCGCAGCGCAGGAGGATCAGGCGGACGCCGCCGTCATGCAGCTGCTCGATGACAGAACGCGGTGCCTCGTCGTTGACGAAGATGCAGACAGCGTCATAGCCGTTGGCGAGCTGTGCCGTCTCATCCGTCAGGCGGCTCGAGAAATACTTGAGTTCGACGTTGTACGTGCCCTCGCCCTTGTCCTTTGCGAGCTCGCTGAAATAGAGGCGGTCATAGTCTTTCGTGCCGAAAAAGGCGACCTTGAGGACAGAGCCCTTCTTCTCCTTCGGGCCCATGGCATCGAAAACAGCCTGGATCTCTCGTGCAGCCTCTTCCTCATCCGGGCCGTCCACGGTGATATTGACCGTTGTGCCTTTCGGGGCGTGGAGGTTCAAGATCTCCAGCACGTTGTTGCCCTGGGCAGTCTCATTACCGACCTCGAGCGTCACCGCTGCCCGCAGGTTGCTGCATGCCTGCGCGATCTGCGCTGCGGGGCGCGCATGGATACCGATTGAGCACTTCACGACGACTTGGAATTTTTTCATTGATAAGCTCCTCCCCAAAAAATGCGGTACATTTATTGCATTGCTAATACGATTATACGACGCCGCGCGTGTGAAAGCAATAACATATTTGCAGTCCTCTGCACTTTTTTGAGCGACTGTTACCGAGATTGGCTAGTTGTGACTGCCTGATGGGTATCCCGTGAACTTCCGCCCTGTACATAACCCTGTGGATTTCTTGTGGATATCCTGTGGACAAATTGCGGCAGTTGTGGATAATTTGACGAACTGTCCCGGTTTATGGTTCAGGGTATGATCAGTCTGTGTCCGCTCTGTGTTCCTATGTGACATAGTAAAAAGCCGCAATCCGTTGGCGCACAAGGCTTCCGAGCTCCTCTAAGACAAGACAAAGCAAAGACAAAGAAAGAGTAACGTAGTAGCGAGCAAGCGCTCAGCGATGGCGCAGCCAGCACGGGATGTCACGCCCCAAGTTCCCCATGGAACGCCCGCGCGAGGATTGACTGCTTCATGCTGTCGATGGCTGCCAGCACCGACTCCGCCGACTGTCGGACTTCTTCTTCCCTGCCGAGCAGTCGGTCGAGGACGGCGACAATCTCTTGCTGCTCTGGAAGTGACGCCATCGGTATCGGAAGGTATACCCGTCCAGGAACAAACGGTAAATCAGTTTCACCGTCCTGGCCTTTTCCTTGTTGACGGCCAGATTCCCATCCGGCCCTTTGTCATAGCCGAGAAAATGCCTGTAGGGAACACTCATCTTGCCATCAGCGAACCGCTTCCGATGGCCCCAGGTGACGTTTTCCGAAATGCTCCGGCTTTCTTCCTGTGTCAGGCTACTCACGATGGTGATGAGGAGTTCCCCTTTACCAATCATATTGATACAAGATAACGATGCCCCCCAAACCCTCTTAACGATGAACCCCCTTGCACCCCCCTGCCTATCGTTAAACGAGTATGCCTCGGAAGCCGCACGGGACAAGGCTTTGAGAAAAAGAGAAGGGGGTGCATTTGCACCCCCTCGGTGGGGATTTTGCCCCCCCAAAAAACCTATATCACATTATTTTCTGTTATACTCCACTTTCCTGCTGCCGATTAGCTTTGCTTTATCCGTTTGCAAGAACTGCTCTATCGCTGTCCATGTTACATCAAAATTATCAAGAAATGCCGTGTGCCATGCTTTTGGGACGATACATAGGCTGGCTTTTGGGATATACTGCTCTGCCTCCACCATCGTCACCAAAGGCGCATGGTCATCCTCGTCTCCGGCAATCAACAGCACTGGGCATTCAATCGTCCGCAGGAAATCTTCGCCGACTTCCATTTTGCTCCAGAATTTCATATAGTTCGTGCAAAATTCCTGATAGCGTTCCGGCTCCGGCATGATTTTTTTCTGCTGCTCTATAAAAGCTGCATCTATTTTCTCTAAATCCGCTACCTTCATTTCCCCGCTGAAAAAACCTGGCTTGAGTGTACCTGCACCGATGGCCACGATGCGCTCGGCACGCTCCGGGTACATGGAAGCGACCTTGTAGGCCGTGTATGCGCCGTCGCTGAAGCCAAGCAGGATGGCAGGCTCATCGGTGACTTCCCTCATCACCGCCAGCATATCATTCGCCTTCTGCTCATAGGTCAGCTCCGAATGTCCGATTTCCGAGCGTCCGTGTCCGCGGGTGGACACAACAATCACTTGGTAATTCTTCCGCAAGTTGTCGATCATCTGTCCCATCTCATATGGCGTACCTACTCCACCGCCATGAAAGACAAAAAGCGGCTTGCCCTTGCCATAAATCTCATAGTAAATTCTGGCATCACCAGCCTGCGCATAATGCCCTGCCACCGTATTGTTCCCGTAGGGCGTATCGCTGCCCTTGGCTTCCGGCGCTTGCATAAAATAGCGTATGGCGGGCGCAAACGTCGCATCACGCTCCTGCGCCCGCACTAGCACATCCTGTGCGTTGCTGCTCTCGGCTTTAGCCGCCTCGCCGATTTCCATGTTTCCCGCCAGCAGAATCGCCCCACTCAGCAAGAGTGCGCCGGCCCCTTGAAGCATTTTTTTCCAAATCATACTTATGTCTCCAAATTCCAGACATCAATTCCCGCAGCTGCATCATATCTCAGCCCAATCTTGCCGCCCTGCACAGGAACGAGAACCATCTCCGCCGTGTAGAGCACAGCCGCTTTTTTTAAATGACCGCCAAGATAGTCTATGCGTCCCGTTGCCTCATCAAAGGCAGAAAAGAGAGCATGGGCGTGCTGCACCAATTCCCCCTGCCTTCCGGTCACGATATTTCCCATGAGGGAAATCATCTCCAGCATACCATTCCGCACATGAGGCAGAAATTCCTGCCTGTCCGGGATATAAGTTGCTACTTCAACCTCGCCGCAAGCCCCGATGCCTTGAAATGTTGCGGCGGATATGTGGAGCTTGCGGCACACATCTTCCACCTGAGCGAGAATTTCCTCGCCCTTGTCGATGCGAATGTAAATCCGCTCACCCATTTGCCTGTAATCCATTGCCATTTTCTCCCCTTTTCAATCATCCAGCATGACATGACGATTGACATACTGCCCGTTGCGAAGCCCTCCGTCGTAGTCAATCGCTGCCGCCGGGCAACGGTGGAAACAGCCGAGGCACAGGGTACATTTTCCCTTGACCCACTTTGGCTTTCCTTCCTGCATGACAATGGCATCGAGGGGGCATTGTCTGGCGCACAGCCCGCAGCCGATACATTTTTCCCTGTCCAGCCGGAAGTTTTTCGTTTTGCGGATGCGGTTGTAATTCGCCTTGGCTGCCGCCGCCATGATGCCCGGCATCTGATCCGGTAGGCTGTGCCCCTTTTCGCGGCGCATTATCTGCTCTATAATGGCACGAGTCTCTGCCTCGCCATTTTCCTCGGCGAGGCGGTTGCGTTGGGCATCTTTCAGGTAAAACATGGGGCTCCAATTATCGACAAAACGCGCCGCATACAAGCTGTCGAAGGAAATCCCCACCTTGCCGAATTCCTTTTGCGCCGTGGATAAAATATTGCCGTAGTCGCAGCCGTAAGTGGCCACAAAGAAGCAGTAATGGTTGCTTCCTTCCAAATTTATCTCGACTTTTTGCAGATAGTCCAGCAAAATCGCAGGCAGGCCTTCCCAATAAGTCGGCATGACCACCCCGAAATTTTCCCCTTCCGGCACAGTCAGGGAATACTTCTCCTGCCGCACCAATTCTTTTAACGGCACAATCTTTTCCCCGGTTGCCTTGGCGATTTGTTCCGCCACATATTTACTGGTGCCTGTGGCACTGAAGTAGAGAATCACGTTGACACCTTCTTACAGACTGTACACGCTGCTCCGATACATTTGCAGTCTTTCCTCGCCGTTGTTATCCATGGTTTCCTGCAAACGGCTGATCATGGCCTCTTTGTCCTCCGGCACACGTCCATTGATACGCACGGGCATGGTGACATGCTCGGCGCGGAAGATGGTGGGCACGGTCAGGCAACGGATGAACTCCTGCATTTCCTCCATGCGTTCCCGCTCCGTGGCTTCGGCGAATTTCCCTTCCGCCACATCACGGGAAAGCGGCGTATCGGGAAAGAGCGTCAATTCCGAAGCATAAATCATGGCAGGTTTGAGCTGATTATAGAGCCTTGCTGTTTCCCGTGCATGGGACAGCCCCCAGCCGTGCCCTCCCAGACCGCCCAGGAAATTGGCAATCCATGGCATCCCTGCCTCGTCCATCTTATGGCATTCATGCAACACATAATCAGCATGATAGCCCTTGTTCATGCGATCAAGGAGTTTATCATCGCCGCTTTCCACGCCGAAGTAGAAATAGTTGTAGCCCGCATCCTTGAGCTGTCTCACCTGCTCTACCGTCTTGTTTTTGAGATTGTCTACACGGGCGTAGCCGCCGATGGATTTCACCCGAGGAAGATAATGATAAATCATGTCGGCGATTTTCAGCAAGTCCTCGGTCTTGCGAATGAAGGGATCAGCCCCCTGCAAATAAATGCGGTCAAATCTCCAGCCCGAATGAGCCAGTTCTTTAATGTCAGCTTCTATTTCCTCCATGGGCGACAGGGAAAAGGGACTTTCCTTGTAAAAGGTACAGAATTTACAACTCCCATGACTGCAGCCTGATGTAATCTGCAAAAATCCGTCATTGGCCTCATAAGGAGGACGATTGATACCGCTGGAAAAATGCATGGTCTTAACCCTTCTTTCTTACTTCTCGGCAAAGAATTCAATGATTTCCCCGGCTTTGCCCTCTACAAAGGCAATACGCAAGGGGTAGGGCGTCTCGCAGGGTACGACAATGTCCTGTGGCGCCATGATGACCTTCAGCCCTTCTCTGGCGCATGCCGCCATACACTCGTCTACCTTATCCGTAGCCAGGGCGATATGGTCAACCTGCCCCGGCCTGCGCCCCGGCTCGGCGTTGGCAAACAGCTCTATCACGCCGTTCCCCGTGTCCAGCATCGCTCCGGCTTCCACGCCATCGCCCCAGCTGCGAAGTATATTCATGCCAAGCACATCACAATAAAACGCGATTACAGCGTCCATTTCCGCTTTGCCACAACAGCGCAAAGCCGCATGATGCAGTCCTTTAATCAAACTCATCGACAGAATCTCCCCTCAAATTTACAAAGTTCACTCAATCACAATATTCCGGCACGCTTTGCGGGGCTTGCCCTTCGGATAGTCCCCCGCATGGTAGCCCAAGGTTACAAAAGCCTTGGCCTCCATTGTGTCCGGCACACCCCATTCCTCCATGAACGCCTTGCCTTCCGGCAGGGCAAAGGTGTCCTCGGCACGGGAAATAATGCAGGAATCAACCCCGAGCGCATGAGCAGCCAAAATCATATTTTCTGCTATGCAGAAGGCATCCGCCACACTAAAAAGAAAAGCCTTCTGCCCGAAAATCACGCAGACCGTAGGTGCATCGTAAAAGCCGTTCCTGATATTCGGATCATCAATGACAGAAGGCTGCTCATCGGACACATGACCGCCCAGGAGCTTACTGCGGTCAAAGGTTGAAAAGTTCAGCTTGCCGAGCTTCTTCGCCAACTCTGCATTATGCAGAGTAACAATCATGCTGCGCTGACCACCTCCGGCATTGGGAGCATACAGCCCTGCCTCTACAATCTTGTCCACCAGTTCCCTTGGAACTTGTTTTTCCTGATATTTCCGAATGGAGCGGCGTTCCTTCATCAAGGCCAGTATTTCCATTTCCTCATATCTCCTTCCAGCACTGCGGATCAGCGGCATAGAAATCCCCGCCGGAATTGGCAGCGGCCACAGCGGGACAGCCGCGACACCAAGCCTTTAGCTCACACTTGCTGCACTTGGCAAATTTATCATATTCCCGATAAGCTTCCAATTCGTTTACCCACAAATCAGCCAACCTGTCTGTAAAGGCATTGCCCACACGACTGTTTTGCACCCGGCGGCAGGCATAGACCTCGCCTGTGGGCAGTATCGTCAAATGCCCGTTTCCGCAGTTACAGCCGCTGTAAATCATCTCAGGCTCTGCATCCTCCGGGATAGCAAAATTTCCTTCCTCGTAATCATAGAGCGTCCAGAGGTGGTCTTTGCGATTGAAATAGGTTTCGCAGCCGGATTCCTCATAGGCACGGAACTTCCTGTCACACTCGGCCAAAAGCTGCCGATAGCGCCGGGGTGTGATTCCTGTATCTTTATCTTCGTTAGTAGGGCAGTATCGGGCAAAGGCATAGACCTTCGCTCCCGCCGCCACCGCCGCATCAATTATCTGCGGCACTTCATCTATATTTTTGCCGGAAACGGTAGTCATCAGAATGGAGCGGATACCCGCAGCATTCAGGGTGGCAACCTTTTCCAGGGTAGTTTTGTAAGAACCCGGTTTTCGGAACCAATCGTGGGTTTCTTCCAGCCCGTCAAGGGACATCTGATAGCGCACGCAGCCGCAATCCTTCATGCGTCTGCATACACTCTCCGTCAGATGAAAGGGATTCCCCATAATGGTAAAGGGTATCTGCTTTTCCTTGAATCTTTCCAGCAGCCACCAGAAATCCGGGTGCAGGATGGGATCTCCCCCCGTCAGGTAGAAGTAAGGCCGACGGCCAAAGGTTTCGCAAAAATCTTCGCAGTTTTTCAGCACCGTCTCCATCTCTCCCCGCGTCATGCTGTCGATACATTTTTGCTGGCTTTCCGCAAAAATATAGCAGTGCTTGCAACGCTGGTCGCAGTCATCAGTGATATGCCACTGAAATGAAAAATACGGTTTCACTCTGGCCGTCCTCCTTACCTGTCTTCATCTGCCGGTCAATTACTTGTCGCCGGAGCCGCAAGCCGTAGGCAACACCTTGTCCCCTGAACCGCAGGCGGTAGCAAGCACCTTGTCGCCGGAGCCGCAGGCCGTCCCCATAGCCTTGTCTCCGGAACCGCAAGAGGGGCTTGTCAAACTCGCTGCCGTTTTCTTGTTCCAAGCTGCCAAATTCTTCAGTGCCATGTCAATCATCCTTTCCTCATTATCGGCACAATTCCTAACGACAAGCTCATATTAACAGGAAAACCTATCTATGTGAAATGCCAATATCGCATTATTGATACGCTGAACGTATCAATCTTTTTTCCAAACCTGTTCCCTCTTCCGACGTGATATGATATTATGAAAAGAAAATTGACAGTATTGAGACTTTACGAGGTACCTAATGAACACGCAACAACTGGAATGTTTTGCCACCCTTGCCAAAACACTGAACTACGCCAAGGCTGCCGAGCAGCTCTCCATGACGCAGCCCGCCGTTTCCCGGCAAATCAAGAGCCTGGAAAATGAGATGGGGGCCCGGCTTTTTCAGCGCACCACCCGTTCGGTGACGCTGACGCAGGTCGGCTGGCAGTTCCTGCCGGATGCCCGTCAAATCCTTGCCATCTACTATCGTTCACGGGAATGGATGGAGAGCTTTCACAAGAATGAGCGGAATCTACTGCAGATTGGCTATGCCGATTCCCATGCCAACCGACTGATTAGCAAAATCCTTTCCCCGATTTTAGCCGAACAGAAAAATATTGTGCCGGAACTTACCCTTGACCAAACCGATGCCAATCTGCGCCGTCTCTCACTCAGCCAGCTGGATTTGGTAATCGGAATGAAGGATGCCAAATTCGCCGATGAAGCCATTAATTTCGTGAAACTTAGAGATGACGGCTTTGTCTGTATCGTGAGCAAAGCTCATGAACTTGCTCGGGAGTGCAAAAAGAGACGCAAAAAATGCGTCTCCTCTACAGACTTGTGGCTCCATCGCCAAATTATTGCCATTCCGCCCTATCTTTTGAAACATACCTTTTCACGCGGGCATCATATCATTCCCGTCAACGATGAACTGGATAATATGTTATGCACCACCATCAGCGAGGCATACAATCTTGTGTTGGCGGGTGCAGGGTTTGCGCTTATCCCCGAACATCTGGCACTCCCGCATAAAGAGCTGGCGTTCTTCCAGTGGAATGAATCTCCCCATGCACCCATGGGCATTTACTGTCGCAGGGAGATACTGCACGACAAGAACTCTGTTATTTGCAGATTCATCAGTGAGGCTCAAACGATTGCGACATCTACTTTCATTTGAAAAACAGGAAAATCCGCATCCACTCCCGTCCCATCCCGGAACACCACGGTCAGCCGCTTGTCCGCGCCCATCGTCACATAGTCCACCATTGTGCCCCACAGCCGCTCATCGAACTCCGCCACAGGCCCCTCCTGCGCCTCAAGTGTCCTGATGAACCCCACCCCCTAAAGGGACTAGCTTCGCGTCGCAGTCTCTCGCCCTTGGCTGACCGCTCTGCGATGGCCTCCGTCACCTCGTCGAATCGTGTCTTGGCTTTCTCGTACCGCTCCACCAAGCCGTTGTAGCGTTTCTGGTACTCCCCCTGATCTTGGGCAATCCTCGCGTTCTCGGCAATGCAGTTCTGGGTCCTCTCCACCAGCACCGCCAGCGACGCTTTAGCTAGTCCCTTTAGGGATTCCTGTCCCAAGGATGCTTTCTCCCGCTCCAACTCCGCTGTGTCGCAGAGTGTCTGCCGGACGAGCCTGGTATTGGCGGCAATCTCCTCCCGCTCCGTCACCAGACGGTTGAACGCCGTGACGACGGCCGATTTGATTTCCTCCTCGGTAATATGCCACCGGCATATTACCCATGGGGCGTTTGGCATTTATGCCTGTCGTACTTGTTGTTGCATCGGTAGATGGTCCTGCGGTACTTGTCGGTCGAATGCCATACCTTGGCCCCGTATCAGCCGCCGCACTGGCATACTTGATTTTTATCTGCCTCATTCTCTTGTTATCTGCCTCATTTCATGCTAAAATGTGGCAGATAACAGAAAAATGAGGGAGATTTTTATGCGGACATTTAACTACTCGCAGGAAATACAAAATTTACTGACACCTGAAATCGTCCAGCTTCTCACCTGTATCCATGAACACAAGGGACGACAGGATTTATTTCTGGAGGCGAATACAGACGAACTGAAAGCACTGGTAGACGTTGCCATGATCCAGAGTACAGGGGCTTCCAACCGTATCGAGGGAATCTTCACCAGTGACAAACGATTAGAAGCACTGGTCAGCCAAAAAGCTGAACCGCACAATCGGTCTGAACAGGAAATTGCCGGATATCGTGAAGTACTCGCCTTGATTCATGAAAATCACGACTATATTTCCCCTGTCCCTAATGTCATCAGGCAGCTCCACCGAGATCTGTACTCTTACTCAACAGGAGCCATTGGAGGAGACTATAAAAACGCAGATAACGTCATTGCGGAAACAGATGCACAAGGGCATCAAAGGGCCAGGTTTATTCCCGTTCCTGCTTTTCAGACAGCTGACGCTATGGATTCTTTATGTCAATCGTTCCAGAATGCCTGGCAGGAAAACATCATAGATAAATTGCTGCTGACTCCCATGTTCATCCTGGATTTTCTCTGCATTCATCCATTCAATGACGGAAATGGACGGATGAGCCGACTTCTGACACTCCTTCTTTTATATCGTGCCGGCTACATCGTCGGGAAATACATCAGCTTGGAAATGCTGATTGAAAAAACGAAAACCACTTACTATGAAGCTCTTCAGGCCAGTTCTTTCGGCTGGCACGAAAATCAAAACACCTATGCTCCTTTTGTGAAATATTATTTGGGCATCATCATAAAAGCATATGATGAATTCGAAGACCGGATTCAATACTTGGTAACTAAAAAGATTTCCAAGCCAGACCGTATCAAAGCCATCATCTCCCAAACACTGGGGAAAATCAGCAAAAAGGATCTTATGGAACGCTGCCCGGATATCAGCCAGGGAACGATAGAACGCACTTTGTCCAGTCTGGTAAAAGAGGGCTATATCATCAAAGTCGGCTCTGGTCCAGCCACAGCATATATCCGCAAGCAATAAAAAAACAAGCAGGCTGCACTATTTTGTGGCCTGCTTTTCTTTTCACTTTCTTCCATTTCGGCAAATTTCGCGATGCAGTACTCATAGGTGCGTCCTAGAAGATCCTAGCTCTTGGCCAGATTCTCAGCATGGATTTCATCGGTGAAGAGGTCGACTACATCACTCAGCTTGTCCTTATCCAGATCCAGCGAAGCATAGTTCTTCGGCAGTACGCCTTTCAGCTTCGGGTTCTCCTCCTCGATGGCTTCCATCACGTCATCGATGACTTGGCCGATTTCCTCCGTATGACAGGCCACGGCGATCACGCCCCATTGGAGTAAGGACGCCAATGGAAGTTTGTAGGGCAGCTCTGAACGCAAAGATCCTAGAACAGTTCCCGATTCCGAGAACAAACGGATTCAGAAATATAAAGCGAAATACGCGGCATAATAAAATGCCGCAAATCCCATGTGGATACTCAAACACCCACATGGGATTTGCGGCTATCAATTTTTAGATATCGGCCATGTCTACCTTGACAGGGGCGGATCACTTCCGGCTGCTTTTGTTTCCATCAAAAACCACCAAAGCGCGACGCACTGGCGTGATCTGCAAAGCCAATATCTGCCTGCATCAGCTGGAGAAGGCCTTGGCATCGACTCTTCAAGCGCTGATTCTTTTCTTCCAGTTCCAACCAGTAGCTCGCCGGCTTCCCTTGGAAGAAGGCCTCTGCCAAAGGCACTGTCTGTACATCCCCCTCCATTGCGTTCTGATTCTGTTCTCCTTCTTTTCTTGTGTTCTCGATTTCTTCCAACCGTTGTAAGCCAGGCTTGGTGCGTCGGTTCGTATTCATAATCTTTTTTCTCAGATCAGCAGGTGGCTGAGCCAAGAGGTAATCATTATAGACGCCAATGGCACTGGCGATTCGTGGATCCAGAAAATTCAGTGGCACATCCTCATCAAGGGCAGCCTTCATAGCATATCGGTTGGCCTCCGCCTGCATATACACTTTCGGCCCCAGCAGGATCGAATGCTGCTTCCCCTCCGGGTCGTAAAAAGCCTGCGCCTTGCAGATTTTATTCAATAATGCTGCGACGGACAAGGTGACGGAAAGATATGACGTCTGCCCAAGGCAAATGATCGCATATTGGGGCGGCATGACGCACAACCCTGTCACCGCAAACAAGTCTATGTATCCCATGGAGGGCGAGAGGATCTGCATTTCGATCTTTGCAAAAGCATGCCCGTCCGCCAGACGATATCCGTGTTCTGATTCCTCATAGGGATTCCCTCCATACGTGACCCCCTTGCACTCTGCCAGTGATGACGCATATCTCAGAAACATAGTATTCGCTTCTATATAGTGTCTGCACTTAGTTCCATCACTATAGCAGACCTGGCAGCTCGCGATTTTATTCCCATCGCGCTGTTGAAATGGCTCTGGCTTGATGGCCAAGATTCTCTGACTCATCGGATTCAATGTATCTATCGTCTCATTCATCATGATGATTCACCTGAAATCTATGTAATAAGAAAAAATGAGTATACCTCTTTATAAACCTATTTTAGCATATTACCCGACTCTTATACAATATATCGCAGTTTCCCAATTTCACTCGCTCCAGATAGTGCTTTGAGCATACAAGATATGCAGAAAAATGCATACCTCGTATGTTTAAATGAATCTATTCAAATCATAATAGAGTTGTCTCTGTATATTTCTTGCATATTTATCCGTTTTGATTTACTAGCACTCTCCCGAAACGAGTGCTAAGAAATTCTTTATAAATCGTCATCGTTTTCCTTTATAGCTGACCTTATGAAACCAATCCCCCAAAAAACATGCAAAAAAGCAGCCCACCGAATGGTGAGCTGCTTTTCCTGCTACGCCTTAGCCGCCGTCGGCGAGGTCGTAGCTGTCGATGACGCGGATCCCAGAGAGCGCCTGGCTCTGGAGATGCGCCACTACCTCTCCCGCTGCGAGAAGCTGGTCTGCAGTCGCATCGAGCTTGATCTGATTCAGGTTCAGGCTCTTCAGCGCCTTGGCACCGGAAGTCGTGGTGCCGTTCTCTACTCTGACCTGCAGTTTGATGTCGTAGAGTTTCTTTGTTGCTGCCATTTTATATCTCCTTTTTGTTTACTACTCAAGCACTTCGTCCGTGGTCGTGGTGACAGTGGCTTTGATGAATTCTTTCACTTCCGCGCCGCTTCGGGTGACGAGGACGGGGATGAGCTTGGCCGCTTCCTGACGGACGGTCTCTAAGGTGAGGTCGTCTTTCGCATTGTCAATGGGAAGCGTGAAATTGGATTTGCCGGATGTACTGAAAGTGAGTTTCAATGTTCTCATGATATAACCTTTGCCTTTCTAAAAAAATGAAATCGGAAATGCGTGCCCGCAAGTGCGGACCTGCCCGTATGGGTCTTGCCGTGAGGTCGGTCATACCGTTCTCCTTTCTGGTGAGGCGATTTCCTTGTGGATGGTCTTGCCTCTCTCCGAGAAATACCATCGCAGAATTTTTCGATTTTACACGGTTTTGAGAAAACTTTTTTGTGGGCATCATTCTCGTATCACTTCCCCATCTCAAAGCCCCTTCCGATAGAAAGGGGACAGGGATGCAAGGATACTGCCTTCCCACTTTTCTGATGGAAAAAGGGAAACCATATGGAAATACCAATGTCTCACTCTCCCCAGGAAGGCGCAAAGAGGAAATCATGACGATCCACATAGCCATCAGGAAGGATCGATGTCTCTTCTCTCAGCTCTTCGAGCCGGTCTCGCAGGTCCTCTGCCTTCAGGAGGCGTTCGCGGATGCGATGTCTCTTATTCCACAGGCTCTGCGGGGTGAGCGCGTACTGTGTCTGCAGCTCGCCGGAAGAAAGCCCCGCCGCCATGGAACGAAAGAGCGCCTTTTGGTTCTCCCTGAGATGAGCTGCGATGTCTTCGATGAGCTGTGCCCGCCCTGCCTCGCTCATGGGGATCGCAGGATCATTGACCACGGGCTGGGGGGAGTGGTCGACATCGAAGCACTCTGCCTTCGCATACGTGATTTCCTTCCGCTGCCAGTCGATCTTCCCCCACTTGAGCTGCTGCTTGATGTAGAGTGCAAAGATCGGCAGCTTCTCTGCGTCATACACCTTCGTCTTTTCCAAAAAGACTAGTGCGAGCTGCTGGGACAGATCCTCATCGAAAGTCTGCCTGATGGGATCATAGGCGAGCTTTCGAAGAAGCGGCTGGAAATCTGTCAGGAGCTTACCTGCCGCTTCCGCATTCCCTTTCTGATATGCTTCTGCGAGGCGGATGTGTTTCTGATTTCTGTCTTCATCATATGGAGTTGTTTTGGAATTCATTTTTATCCTCCGAATTCCGTTCGGAGAAGGCCTTCCCAAACTGTAACTACGTTTTGGAAATACTATGATTGAGCTCTGTGATTACCATATCATGTATTTCATGCCATGTATATACCGATAAATTGCACCCATATAGTGGTATTCTCTTTTGAAGCCTCTATTTTTGCACCTTTCAAAAGAGGACCCCTGCAATTTTTCGCCCTTACTGTGAGTCTCCTCTTTTAAAAACATGAAAAACGAGGGTTCAAAAAGAGGAGTGACTTTTTTCAAAAAAATCATTTTACGCATTGCTTTCCATTCACCAATAAAAAAACGCGCCTCTCGTCATGAGAGGCGCGTTTCACGCAGCCAAAAAAGGGCAGCCGTTTTGAAGAATTCTCGATGAAGGCATTCCCTGCAATCTGGCACCAGCGCATTTCACGGTTCATGTCGTACAAGTACGGCTAAACTTCGCTCTAGGGTTTGCCCGCGAGGCGAATCCGTTATTCGAGACAGGTTTCAGTCCTGGCTGTCCCTTCTTCAGTTTTGATTTCTCTTCCCGATCGGCTAGCACGATGAGGAAGAGGGAGACGGGAAATCCTTCCAGATCTGCTTCCGCTTTGGCTTCCTCAGCTCTTCTTTCCATCTGTTGTGTGCACAAAAGAAGATCTTTGTCAGCCGCCGCTTCGGCTCCCGGGAGGATGGATTTCCTCTCTCCGAGAAATACCATCGTAGAAATTTTGGGTTTTACACGGTTTTCTTTATGATTCAAAAAAGATCCCGCTTCTTCTTCGCCTTCCCCATCGGGTAAGGCTATTAAGTTAAGGAAATCGTTAGCTACGTAACGTCTTGCTTCCCCCTTCGGGGGAAGTGCAGAAGGCAATATGTGCAAGCGAACTGGATTTTTAGGAGCGAAGCGACGCTAAAATCCAGTGAGACGCCATTTCGAGCGTAGCGAGATGGGGCATGCCAGCGGTATAGCGTGCTATGTTGAATAGTCCGATGCTATCGATATTCCAACACTTTCATGCAATACCGCTACGTAGCCCCCTCAGCCCTTCGGGCAGCTCCCCCGATGGGGAGCCAAGAACGTTCTTCCGCTTAACTTAATAGCATTACCCCATCGGGCAAGGGGACCGCGCTTGCGGCGCTCGGGTACTGCCGTCAAAAGCAAAAATGAGGCAGACGCTTTTCGCGTCTGCCTCATCCTTTTTCATTCCTTTAGGAAAGCACTGATGAAATCGTTGTCAGATTGAATCAGCGTTTTCTTAGTTCCCTATCCGGCTAGCGATACGAGAACGTCGTTCCCTTCATCGCTCGCCCCTTTCTTTGGAAGGGGCAGACGAGCGCAGCGAGGCGGGGTTGGTCGCTCTAGTCCCTAGCCCACCAGTCACTAGTCACTAGCCACTCCAAATTTACGCTCCGAGCTCGATGGTCCCGGACTTCAGGTGGATGAATTCACCGGTCGCTTTTTCCTTCCCGACTTCTTCTGCGATGCGCATGGTCTGTGCGTGGCAGGTGAAGAGGAAGATCTGCTGGGTCTTGCCGAGCTCCATGAGGAAGCGCAGTGTCTCACGCTGGCGCTCTTCATCAAATCGCACGAAGATATCATCCAAAACGATGGGGAGCGGCTCGAGCTGCTCGCCAAAGGAGAGCGCCATGGCGAGGCGAATGGCAAGGAAGACCTGATCGCCTGTACCGGAGGACCAGATCTTGGCCTCTTTCACCCTGTGCTCGCTGTCCACGATACCGATATCTTTCCCGTCTTCGGAGATCCGTAGGGCATACTTGCCTCTGGTCATAGCAGAGAGGAAAGCATTCGCCTGCTTCATGATCTGCGGCTGGCGGCCGGACTCATAGGCGGCCTGCGCGCGGTTCAGGATTTCTTCTGTGTACATGTAGGTCAGCCATTCGGAGAGTGCATTGGCAAGCTCGGCTTCGATCTTTTCTTTTTTCTGCAGGGTGTCGGTGATGGTATTATCCCCCGCCAGACGGAAGATCTCATTTTCCACCGCTCCCTGATTCTTCTGGAGCTCACCCAGTGACGCCGTCTCTTCTTTGATGTGTTTTGTAAGGTTCTGATGGGTTTCCATCCAGTCATCGTACTGTCCGCTTTCCAGGAAGTTCCAGAGGGACTGGAATTCTTCATCGCTGCCTGCATAGAGGCGCAGATCCTGCTTCACGGCCTCCCATTCCTTCGTCAGCTGGTCATGATGCTCGTGGGCATTCACCTTTTCCGCGAATTCTTCCGCATTTTTTGCATTGACCAGATGGAGAAGGGTATCCATCTCCCGCTGGCAGGAGGCCCAGCCGTCATCAAGCTTATCCATTTCCTTCCGGTACGCATCGTGCTGGTTGTTCTTTTCCTGAATGGACTGCCACGTCAGGCTGCGCGCATGCGTTTCCTCGTAGAGCTCCTGGATGCCGTCCGGATCGACGGTGTAGGGCATCTTCGTCTTCGAGATGATGCTCTCTGCACGGCGGCTGTAGGCATCCAGGCGCGCATCCATCTGCTCCAAGCGCAGGTCGAGGATCTTGCCCTTGCCTTCGGCGGAGTAGATCTTCTGCCACTGCTCCTGCAGAGCGGAGAGATTCTCTGCGCTGGTCTTTGGGAGCTTGTTTTTCGCGAGGAAGGCATCCCAGTCTTTGTCTGCTTTTTCCTTCTTTTCGCGAAGCAGCTTGCCTTCTTCTGTCCACTTCTGGTGTGCAAGCTGCTGCTTTCGTACCGTTTCCCGTTTCCAGGAGATGGCCTGCCGCTTTGCCTGGTCTTTGTAGAAATCAGAGCGACGGCTCTGCATCAGGTTATGAAAGGCCTGCAGATCATCTATGTCTTCCGGCGCCTGCCCGGGGAATTTGTCGGAGATCGCCTTCCTCTCGTTCACGAGAGAAGCCAGCGAATCATTCCATTTCTCAAGGTCATTCCCTTTCTTGTGGATGCTCTTATTATTGAATAGGAAGCAGAGAATCCCCAGCATGAGCCCGCCTGCTGCGCCATAGAGCGCCGCGGTGCCTGCCATGGCTATGTAGAAGGAGGCGATGCCGGCTGCTGCTCCTGCCATACAGAGGATGCCCAGCCAGAACCAGAAGGTGAATTTCTTATCCTCGAGCTGCGAGGCGGCATCGATCTTGCCTCTGATTTCCGCTTCCTGATGGAGAAGCTGCTCGAGCGAGGAGGCCATGTCCTCCATCTGCTGGAAATCCTCCTCGGTCTGGATGTCTCCATCTGCCGCCTCTTCTGCGACGGCCTCTACCTCCGGCTCTCTTTGCTCCCAGAAATGAAGCTCATTGCCCCTGACACCCACGCTCTGCGCAAGGCGCCGTCCTTCTGCCCAGTCCACATGGACGCAAGCATCCTCCAAAGGCAGTGCGCGGTCCCAGAGCGGCAGGGAATAACCCAGATTCACAAAATCGAGCTTCCAGTTTTCCTTTTCCTCTTCCAGTGCTTCCACATCGACGATGGTCTGACGCCACTGTCCCAGATCGACGTAGAGTTTTTCCAGCGCTTCAGCCTCTCTCGCCCATGGGATGATGTCTTCCTTCTTCTTCGGCGTGTACTCATCGAGCTTTTCCTGGAGCGATGCCTTCTGGTCGTGGATCACCTTCATGCGGTTCATGAGCTGGTTCCACTGCTCCTTGCCATTCGACGGGAACATCTTCACCTGCGAGGAGAGATCCAGCTGGTGCTTGATATCACGCGCCCGCTTGTAGTATTCCCACGCGCCCAGCCGCTTGGCGAGCTCTCTGTCCCTTTCCTGGTCCTTGGCGAGCGAAGCCTCGAGCTCACGGATCTGCTTTTTCAAAAGCTCCTGCTTCTTCTGCAGCTCGGCGAAATCCTTTTCCTGATGAGAAAGATGATCCAGCTCCTGATTCACCGTATCCAGATCCGCCATCAGCTGATTGATCTTGCGCTTTCCCTGAGACGAAGCCACGAAGAGCTTTTCCTTATTCTCTTGGATATCCTTCTTGGCACTGGCGAGCTTATCACCGCCCTGCAGCATGAAGAAACGGCTGCGGATGGAGTCATTCGCAAGGAAGGAAGCCCCCTGCAGGTCCTCTAAGCCGACAGCGAAGATCTGCTCATACATAGAGCGTGTGAGACCGTGCCACCAGAGTGTCGGCAGCTCCTCGGAGAATTTCTCACGGCTCGCATTCTCGAACCAACGCTCCTTCTCTTCACGAAAGACACGATACTCCTGCCCGTCCGCACGGACGAATGCCATATTTCCCTTCCGTCCCTGCCACTTGCCGCGCCCATAGCCGAAGAGCATATCACGGATGAAACGAAGCATCGTCGTCTTCCCGCTCTCATTCTCTCCCATGACCACATTCAGCGAAGACGTCGACGGCTGCCAGGACGCGCCCCGATAGATGCCGTACTCTGAGAGCTGCAAATCCGTGATTTTCATCGTCCATCCTCCTCTGTCAGCATTTCCGCTCCCAGCACCTCCGCCCGGCGGAAAGCAGCAAGAAGTGCCTCATCAGACACCTTGCCCAATAGATTCTTATACTTCGAAAGCTCCGGCTGCGAAGAAGCCATCTCTCGGAGCATCTTCGCCCTTTCTTCCGACGGAAGATCCATGACCGCATCAAAAGCCTTCAGATAATTCCCCGTCACATCGGGAAGCTCGCGGCGCTCGGCCAGATTCAGGAATGGCCGCGTCCGATCCTCGATGCGGGTGAAATAAGCAAAGAGATGGCGGAACTGCTCCTTTTCATTCAAAGACTGCAGAAGGAAATCCCGTCCCTCTTCCGTCGCGATCACTTTGTGCAGCGCGCCATGCCCCGTCAGTACCAGACGCACCATATTCGGCCTACCGGTCAGTTCCTTCAGTCCTGCGCGGCGGCGTGCCACGTCTTTCAAAAGATCATCTGCGGTCAAGAACGGAGCGATATCGATGACCATGTCCATCCAACGTATCACATCCGTCTCGATGAACTTCAACGTCACTGTACCATAGGCCCCCACATCGACCAGGTAACAGCCACGGGGACCGATCTCCGTGATATCCAGCCCCTGCGTATTGCCCGGGTAGACGATATAGGGCTTCATCGAGAGCGTCTTTCTCGTATGCACATGCCCCAGCGCCCAGTAGTCGATGCCCGCAGTCTTCAGCTCCTCGACCGTGCAAGGCGCATAGGGACTCCCATCGACGCCGGCTTCCGTGTGCAGCATTCCGATGGTGAATCCATCCTCCGGATTCACATGGAAAGAGCGCACCAGATCATCCTTCGTATGGCGTGTCTTGTAACTGATGCCATAGATCGTGGCCGCCTTTTCTCCATCCTTCATGAGCGGGATGCCTGTCACTTCTTCGGAAGAAAAAATATGCACCGTCTCCGGCAGCGGGATATCCGCACGCCAGGCTTCGCCCGGGTCGTGATTTCCATGCACGATAAAGACCTCGATCCCCGCCTGCGCCGCCCGATACAGCTCCCTGCCGAAAGCCATTTGCGCCGCGAGGCTGTGATGGTCTGAATTATATACATCTCCGGAAATCAAGATCGCATCTACCCGATTTTCCAGTGCCGCATCCACCACCTTTTCAAAGGCTTTGAAGGTGGCTTTCCCGATCTGCTCGTTCCACGGTCCCTTCGTCCCGAGGCGCACGCCTCCGAATGGTTCTCCGAGGTGCAGATCCGCACAATGGATAAAAGAAAAATGCTTTCCCATACTTCCTCCTTGATGGTAGATAGATATATCGATGGTGGTATAGAAATCCGCACTTGCGGAATAACAGATGGTTTTTGGGGCAGAATCAGCCCGTGGGGCGCAGCGCCCTTTACTGGGGGATGAAAGCCTCTCTTGAATGAGAAATGAGAAACGAGAAATGGTGGTGCAGCACATAAAAATCAGAAGCGCCGCGGAGATTCGAAATTAGCGGTTTTCTCGTATCGTAAACCTAATCCCTAGCTACTAATCCCTAGTCACCAGTCACTCGCTCATTCCTTAGAGAAACACCTATTATTGTACCATATCCGTAAATGGCGGGAAGCCCATTTTACCAATAAAAAATGCCTCTCTATCGAGAAGCATTTTCCTTTGACCATTATTCTTCAACAGTCTTGGTGATGATCTGTTTGCCTTTATAGAAACCGCATACTGGGCATACATGATGAGGTTTTTTCAGTGCATGGCACTGTGGGCATTCCACAAGACCCGGAACAGTCAGTTTCCAATTTGCACGTCTCTTGTCGCGACGGGATCTAGAACTTTTTGTCTTCGGAACCGGCATTTCTCGCACCTCCTTACCTATCGGCCGTTATGCCGTTTGTCTTTCACTGTTTCGCCAGTGCTCTAAACGCGTTAGAGAAATTTATCAACTTCAATAGTATACGGGATTGGCCGAGGAAAGTCAAGGGGAAGTTTGCGAGCTGATGACTTGTGGAGGTAGCCAAAGAGACGGGGAGACTTTAGACGGGGAGACTCTGCGATTGGAGCAGCGTTTCCCTTGACAAAGGCGTTTGATTTTAGTATGATGCGAAAAGAAGGTAACTAAAATTTAGTTACAGAGAGGCGGGCTATATTGACACAAAAAGATAAATTATTGGGGCGGCTCTTTCAAAATCCGTATCCCAGAGATTTTACCTATGGCGAACTTCTTACACTGATGAAACAATGCGGCTATCAGGTGGGCCAAGGAAACGATTCTCGCATTTCTTTCGGCCCCAATGCAGTAGGAAATCGGCTTTTTCTTCATGCTCCACATGGAGCTACCGAAAATGCACTGAAGAAGTACCAAATCGAGCAAATCAAAGCATTCTTAGAGAAAGAAGGACTCCTCAAATGAAAAACTATATGGAATACAAAGGCTACCGTGGTACGATTTCCTACTGCGGTGAAGATCGCATCCTCTATGGGAAAGTGCTCGGCACCAAGGACTCTATCTCTTATGAGGGAGAAAGCGTCTCTGAACTAGAGTCTGATTTCCACGCTGCTGTGGATGATTACCTGGAAGTCTGCAAAGAGACAGGAAAGTCTCCCAGTAAAGAATTCAAAGGCTCTTTCAATGTCCGTGTCACACCCGAGCTGCATCGTTCCGCCTACTTCTATGCACATGAAAATGGACTCACGCTGAATGAACTGATGTCACGCAGTCTCAAGAATTATTTAGACGAAAAAAATATTCATGTACAAGCATAATAAAAGCCAGCCCTTGCGGACTGGCTTTTATTTGATGTATTCATTACAGATCTTCGTAGAGCGGATACTTCACGCAGAGAGCATGGACACGCTTTTCGCAGTCCGCCTTGACTGCTGCATCCTCCGGATTTTTGACGACCGTCGAGATGATATCTGCGACTTCCTTGAAGTCATCTTCCTTGAATCCTCTGGTGGTCAGAGCCGGGGAGCCGAGACGAATGCCGCTCGTGACGAATGGAGAGAGAGTCTCGAACGGAATGGTGTTTCTGTTTGCGGTGATGCCGATCTCATCGAGAACCGTCTGTGCGACCTTACCTGTGATGCCGATCGCTTTCATATCAGCGAGGAGGACATGGGTATCGGTACCGCCGGAAACGACGCGGATGCCATTCTTCTGCAGCTCATCAGAGAGGACCTTTTCATTCTTTTTGATCTGTTTCGCATACTGCTTGAAATCATCGGAGAGATCTTCGCCGAAAGCGACAGCCTTTGCTGCGATGACATGCATGAGAGGACCGCCCTGCATGCCCGGGAATACCGCTTTATCGATGGCTTTGCCATACTGTTCCTTGCACATGATGATGCCGCCGCGCGGTCCGCGAAGAGTCTTGTGGGTGGTGGTGGTCACGATATCTGCCCACGGCACCGGGCTCGGATATTCACCGCCTGCGACAAGGCCGGCGAAGTGTGCCATATCGACCATGAAAAGTGCACCGACTTCATGGGCGATCGCTGCAATGCGTTCGAAGTCGATGATGCGGGAGTATGCACTGGTGCCGCCGATGATGAGCTTCGGCTGGACTTCCTTCGCGGTCTTTTCCATGGCTTCATAGTCCAGAAGTTCATCTTCTTTTCTGACGCCGTAAGGAACGACATTGAAATAATTGCCAGAAATATTGACCGGGCTGCCGTGAGACAGATGACCGCCATCCGTGAGGTTCATGCCCATCATGGTGTCGCCCGGTTTTAAGAGACCGTAGTAGACAGCGAAGTTCGCCTGCGAGCCGGAATGCGGCTGTACATTCACATGTTCCGCACCAAAGAGCTCCTTCGCACGATCGATCGCCAGCTGTTCGACAACATCGACATATTCACAGCCGCCGTAATATCTCTTGCCCGGGTAGCCTTCTGCATATTTGTTTGTAAGGACGCTGCCCTGTGCTTCCATGACAGCATAGCTGACGATATTTTCAGACGCGATCATTTCCAGCTTGTTTCTCTGACGGTTCAGCTCTTTCTGGATGGCTTCATAAACCGCTTTGTCTTCTTTTAAGTGTTTCATTGAAATGAACTCCCTTCATTTTTCAAAGTGAAATCGAATGGATCGATTCATACACCCCATGATGCAAAACTTTCATCAATGAGAAATGCGAAATGTGGGTGCGGCGCACCATTTCATCATGCGCTGTCAATACACCTCTCGTTCGCATCGCTCCCAGTCACTAGTCCCTAGTCACCAGTCACTCATTCCTGTCCTGCATACATTTGATTTATTGTATCATGAGGCGCACACGAATGCATCTTTGAGTTTGAAATATGCATACTTGATATAGAAAAAGGGCTTAGCGTGTACCCTTCAGGATACACGGCCAAGCCCTTCCGTTGAGCAGGTATGCTATTCGTGAAATCACTCACAAGGATAGTATAGCACAAATAAGGAAGAAGTAAAGAGGAAATCGGGTTCAAGGTTCGGGGTTAACCCATAGGGCGTGCCGTCCCTTGATTGCGTGCGAAAGAGGTTCCGCGGGTTCTACCGGTTCAGAGGGTTCAGTGGGAATGGTGCGGCGCATAATCATAGGGAAGCGCCGCGGAGTATAAATAATGGCGATGCCCGAAAGCAGCATTCCAGTCACCAGTCACTCATCACTCCTCACTTGTCATTTTCCCTCACATAGTGTGCTCTCTCTCCGCCAATGAGCGGCGGGCGGGTGCGGGCCGCTGCCACAAGGGCCGCTCCGATATGGTCATTCACCAGACGGACGGGGACAGCCACGCGCTTCAAGTGCATCCCGATCATCGTAAGCCCGATATCGAGTCCCCCGTCAGCCTTGATCTCCATCACGGCGACCGGGTCCTTGAAATGATAGAAAGCATTCGTTGAGAAGGCGCCGCCGGCATGCAGCCAGGGGACGACCGTCACTTCCTCATAGCCGCGCTTCTCTGCTTCGCTGCGCTCCATGATAAGCGCCCTATTCAGATGCTCGCAGCACTGGAAGGCCAGAGCAAGTCCCTCCTTCTCTGCAGCTTCCATGAGAGCCGTCACGACAGCCGTGCCGACTTCATAGGAGCTGTCCTTGCCGATGTGTCCGCCGCGGATCTCGCTCGACGAGCCACCGATGACGATGAGACTCCCTTTTCTGAAATGAGAAATTTCGCAAAGCTCATGGAAAGCTTTTACTGCCTGTTCCTGTAAGTCTTCAAACACTATTGCACCTCTTCGATAGCAGCGATCTTTGCAATTCTTCTGGCATGGCGGCCCCCTTCAAACGGGGTCTTTAAAAATTCGTCCATGATGAATTCCGCAAGACCCGGTCCGACGACACGCGCGCCAAGCGTCATGACATTCGCATCATTGTGCGCACGGGTGAAATGCGCGGAGAAGGTATCGCCGCAGAGCGCCGCGCGGATGCCCTTCATCTTGTTCGCAGCGATGCACATGCCGATGCCCGTCCCGCAGACGAGGATCGCATACGTCGCCTCACCCTGCTGCACCAGTTTGCAGGCCTTCTCTGCAAAGTCCGGATAATCGCAGGACTCTTCCGAATATGTCCCGCAATCTATGTATTCGATCTTCTCTTCGTCCAAATGCTTCATAAGAGAAGCCTTGAGTGCAAACCCACCGTGATCACTCGCCATAGCAATTTTCATAATCTTCGCCCTCCTTGGAAAATAGGAATACTGTACCATTTCAGTATACAACAGCGGCACATAAAAAGGAACAGCTCAGCAATGGGCGGGTGGTCGTAAAACAGTAAAATCAAAAAATGATGAAAACCTTGTGTTTTCACGGGGTACGGCGTGACTTCGGTCACGCTGTTTCCTTTTTCATCAGTTCACCCAGAGGGATAAAGCCCAGCCCGTCGTACTTGATATGGATGTGCTGTACCCGCTTGCACCGTTCTCCCTTTTCATAGTAGGCGGCGCGGTTCTCAAGGCGCTGGATTTTGTGCTGTTCCTGCGAAAGCTGCCGCTCCACCTTTTCTTTCTCGGATTGCAGCTTTTCGATTTCTTTTTCAGGCATGATTTTGACCTCCTGACTGATAGATAATAGATAGAAAAAGACCGCCTACGTTTTCGGTAGACGGTCTGGTTAGAGATATGGGATTTTCAGACTCTGCGACGGAAATGGTCTGCACCAGCAGACTGTTTCCGCCGCAAAGTACACTGGGATAGACGCACAAGCGTCGCAAGGGGGCAGCCCCTTGTACGGAACGAAGTGACGCAAAACAAGCCCGGACATTTGGCTGTCCGGGCTGTCTGCCTCGCAGAGCGCACATACTCCCGTCAGGAGAGTATAGAAGTGCGCCCTTGTTACCAAGTGATTTTTCATCACTCACACAGTTCTGCCGCATATAGTTTCGCAAATTCTTCTGGGCAGCGGACATCGCAGCGAGTTTGCAGCACCTCAAAGGTGCAGGCAGTCAGAGGAACAGCTTCTGAAGTTCCTCATCCAACGAATGAAACAGGGATGATCCGGAATGTAATTGGTAGAAGAACGCCCAGTGTTTGCAGTTCCGTCCGTGTCAAGCCGATGCAAAAAATATCATTCGTCATAGGAATAGCTCCTCCCTGTCTTTCAGTAGAATCACCTTACGATTCTGGCAGAGTGTCTGCATTTTCTGTGGCGCGTCGGTGTGCATGGGGATGACAATTTCCGGGGCTGCCTTTTCAATCACGTGGCGAAGATCATCCGGCGAGGCATGACCACTGGTGTGAAGCTCTGCCCATGTTCCGGTCAGCGACAGAAACCCTGGGATATTGCTGTCCGGCTTTGTTCGGTAGCCGTCCCACATGGAATAGAGCAGAATGCTTTGCTGCGGGTCAAATTGTCTGATAATGCGTTCAAACTGCCGATTGACACGGACAAACATCAACCCGCCGCGCTTTTGAAAGCCTTGAAGAATACAGGAACCGGGAGTATTCAGCTTTGGCATCTCATAAAATGTCGATAGACTGCTCCAACGGTCGGAAACCACCTTGACCAGCGTTTTTTGATACTTATCACAAATGCAGTATTTTCCACGCGGCACTGCCCGCGCCAGCGCAAAAATCCGGTCAAGGTTCGTCGTTGCGCACAGCACAAAGACGTACTTGTACTGCCGCAAATACGCTTTCACACGTTTTTGCAGCTCCCACTCTGTCACGGCCTTATGTTCAGAACGAGAAACCGTCGTTCCCTCTGTGACAACCACATCGACCTTTCCAATACGTCTGTCCAGAATCTTGTCCATGACATTGCCGCGCACGCCGTGCAGCCGAAAATCGCCGGTATACAACAGCCGCTTGCCATCCGCTTCGATCAGGAACATATAGCTGTCGCACGCGGAATGGTCAATGCAGAACGGTGTAATCTGAATATCACCGATCAAAAACGGCTCGCCGGGAGAAAAGGCTTGCATAGTTTCGATGCGCTTGCAAAGCGCTTCATTCTTTTGCCCGCCACGCTCTGCGGACAGGCGCATGATATCCTTTGCCAGCGCCCCGGCATAAATGGGAATCTCCGGTCGGATACGCAGCATTTGCCCAGTATGATCGCCGTGATAGTGGGTAAACAGTACGGCATCGCAATGTCCGTTCCCATCCGTCACACCCGGAATATGCAGCGGTGCGGAGACGAAATTTGGATCAAGAGATAGCTCATCACCCATATCAATGAGGATGCGCGTGCTTGCCGTAAAGATTTCGGCAGCAATGCCGCCGATCTGGTGCGTGCCTCGATGAATACAGAGTTTCATTCCCCTTCATCCTCCTACACATCTCCGTATAAGATAGAGATACCTTGAAACAGGCTCCAGCCCCGGAGCGCACAGCGTTTTCCTGTCGTGTTTCTTCTGCCATAAAATCGTCCTCCTGTTTTTGAGGAGAGTATAGAAAACCGCCGCGACAACAGGGTGGTATTTTGATTTCGTGAAATCAAAATACTTCGTAGCCATCAGAAACTTCGCGGATGAAGAACGGCTGACTGTCCAGCAGTCCCATCAACTGTTTCAGCTTCGGGCGTTCGGCAAAATATTCTTGATATGGCAGACTGTTTTCAAATACGAAGGGACTTGCCTTTACGGGCGTACCTGCCGGAATATCAAAATCTGCAATCAGCTTCCTTGTATCTGCCGTGCGCAAATAGGTATAGCCTTCCAAAACGCAACGAAGCATCGTTTCCTGCGTGTCTGGTTTTTTCAATTCCAGTACGCGCAAAACATTTCCGTCATAGGCAAGCAGGTCAATTTTCCCCGCTTGATCACTTCGCTTGTTTTTCAGAGGCACCTGATAATCAAGAATTTTCCCCACTTTTGCATATTGCGCTCCACTCTTACAAGCATTGAACATCTTCATCGCAGTTAATTCTTCGGTGCGATTGGAGCTGGGGGCAAACTCGCCCATGTGCGTCGGTGTGCAATAGGAAGCTGTGCGGTGAATCTGGGTGATCCCGTCTGTAAATTCCGGAAGATGGTCAATCAGAAACTCAGCAATGATTTCTGTATAAGGAACCTGTGCATCCAAACAAATTCCCTGATAGTTGACCAGATTTTGCGTATAGAATAAAGCTGGATTTTTCATTGCGTCTGCGCACATTTCAAGAACGGCTTTTTTATCGTATTGTATAGGTATTGCTGAAACCTCCTGTCTTTTTCTCCTATTTATTATAGGATTTTATCATATTGGGCACAACGCGAAAAAGTCTTATTTCCGCTTTTGCAACACAATATCGTACCCCCAGCGCATCCGCCAGCTCCACCGCCTCACCATAGCGAAGGGAACCGCGTTTGAGTTTGCCGGAGAGATTGAGGACGCTGCGGCTCCAGCCGTATTCATCGGAGAGATAGTCCACCACCTCTGCCAAACCTGAATACAGCGGCTTTTGTTGTCCAACCCTGCCTGACAGATGCTCATTTCGTAATTTGGGTCTAAACCTGTTTTACGAACACCTGTCTATGGGCGAGTTGTTCCTTTCGCATAACATATTTTATGCACCCAACGGATATGGTGCGGTACATATAGGTAAAAAGAGGCGCCGGATTTCTATGATGCCGATGGAAAAAGTCCGTCAATTCACAAAACCAAGAACTCCTTTGAACCCGTCCGCTCCTACCTCTTCTCCACCACGATATGATACCCGGACGCCTTGGTGAGGCGGTTCATGATCGCGAGACCGAGGCCCGCGGTATCCGTGCCTTCGCCGATGATAGCATCGACGGGATGGCGATTGAAATAAAGGAGGCCGGAGAAGAGATTGTGCGCGAAGCTCTCTTTATCCTCCCGATGTCCCCAGACGAAAACAGGAAGTCCCTTAGGGAGAAGACGAGCCGTTTCTTCGCTGACGAAGAATCCATATCGTTTATCACTCTTCCCCGCAAAGGAGCAGATTTCCTCTGCCACCTTCCCCGCCTCTCCCGTATACACGGTGAGCGGCGCAGAAGGCGCATAGTGGCGATACTTCATGCCGGGTGCCTTCGGATGTGCGCCGTCTTTGGCGAGTGCGCTGTCTACCGTCGTCGGCGCGATGGCAGAGAGCGCTTCCTTCGTCGTGCCGCCGGGACGGTAGATGACAATCTCATTTCCTTCGATGCCCACCACGGTGGACTCGAGGCCGATCTGACAGGGGCCGCCATCGATGACGGCGGCGATGCGTCCATTCATATCATGCAGCACATCGTCCGCGGTCGTCGGGCTCGGACGGGTGGAAATATTCGCACTCGGACCTGCTATAGGGACGCCGGCTGCACGGATGAGAGCGCGGGTCGCCTCACTCCTCGGGCAGCGGATGGCGATGGTGGAGAGTCCCCCGGATGTTTCCATCGGGATGCAATCCTTCTTCGGGAAAACGATGGTCAAAGGCCCCGGCCAGAAGGTATCCATCAGCCGCCTTGCGAGCGGGCTGACCTCGGCTGCGTACTTCTCCACTTCGGAGGGATCCGCCACATGGACGATGAGCGGATTATCCGAGGGGCGTCCCTTCGCAGCGTAGATCTTTTTCGCCGCACCCGCATCGAGCGCATTTCCTCCGAGACCATAGACCGTCTCCGTCGGAAAAGCCACAAGACCGCCCTCACGAATGATGCGGCCGAGTGCCTTTACTTTATCCTTATAATATAGGTCATTGACTTCTACTTTTTCAGTCATGCTGCTTCTTCTTTCTGCAATAGATCGCGCGCTCGATATCGCCGTAGTCTTTGATGACTTCGAAATCCTCAAACGCGCCCGTTTCCTTCAAAAGCGAAAGAATCTCTTCCCACTGGTGAATGCCGAATTCCACGGCAAGGAAACCGCCCTCCTTCAGATGTGCGGCTGCCTTCTCAGCGAGACGGCGGTAGAAAACGAGACCATCCTCTCCCCCATCGAGCGCAAGCATCGGCTCATGCTTCACTTCCTCCTGAAGATGGGCGATATCTTCGCGAGGAATGTAGGGAGGATTTGAAAGGATGCCATCATACAGCACCCCCTCAGGCAGTGCATCGATATAGTCCCCGAGTGTCCACGCCGCGCGCTCCTCCATCGCAAGCTCTTTCCCATTTTCTTTTGCGACAGCGAGGGCTTTTTCAGAAATATCGATGCCGATCCCCTTCGCTTCCTTGCAATAATACAGGAAGGAGAGGAGGATCGCCCCGCTCCCTGTCCCGAGGTCCGCGACCTCGATCGCGCCGTCATTTCTATGGTATTGGATGACCTTTTCCAGCCATGTCTCTGTGTCTGGGCGAGGAATCAGGACATCCTCATTCACATGAAATGTGAGTCCCATGAATTCTTTCTCGCCAATGATAGCCGCCGTAGAAATTCCCTTCACGCGCTTTTGTATGAAAGACTTGAAAAGTGCGAGCTCCTCCGGATTCACGATTTCTTCGAAATCCGTATAGAGGAAGATCCGCTGCTTGTGAAGAACCTTCGCAAGCAAGAGCTCTGCATCCAGACGCGGCGACTCGATCTCGTGATTCTGGAAATACTGCGTCGTCCATGCGAGCAGGCGCTGGATCGTCCAGAGCGTATTAGCGGCCATTCGCTTCCCCTTCTTTCATGCGGCGCGCCAGATCCTCTTCCATCAGTCGGTCAAGGATCGCGTCCATGTTCCCATTCATGAAATCATCGAGCTGGTAAATACTCATATTGATGCGATGATCTGTCACGCGGCCCTGCGGGAAATTGTACGTCCTGATACGCTCCGAACGGTCCCCGCTGCCGACCTGATTCTTGCGGTCCGCCGCTTCCTTGCTCTGCGACTCCCGCATCGCCTGGTCATAGAGACGAGACTTCAGGATCTGCAGCGCCTTCTCTTTGTTCTGACGCTGGCTTCGTTCATTCTGACAAGTGACCACCATGCCCGTAGGAAGATGCGTCAGTCGGATCGCCGAAGACGTCTTATTGATGTGCTGACCGCCCGCGCCGGAAGAACGATATACATCGATACGCAGGTCTTCGCGGCGCACCTCGATATCTACATCCTCCGCCTCCGGAAGGACAGCCACCGTGACCGCCGACGTATGCACACGCCCTTGGCTCTCCGTTTCAGGGATACGCTGCACGCGGTGTACGCCGCTCTCGAATTTCAGGATCGAGTACGCATTCTTCCCTTCGATGGTGCAGGTGACTTCCTTGAACCCACCGAGATCCGTCTCATTCGCATCCGCGATCTCTGCCTTCCAGCCCTTGCGCTCTGCAAATTTCAGGTACATTTTGAGAAGATCCGATGCAAAGAGCGCCGCCTCTTCGCCGCCCGTACCCGCGCGGATTTCCAGGATGACATTCTTCCCGTCATTCGGATCCTTCGGGATCAGCATCTTATGGATTTCCAGATCCAGCGCATCCCGCTTCTCTTCATTTTCCTTCAGCTCTTCCTTCGCCAGCTCATGGAGATCAGCCTGCGACTTATCGTCCAGAAGTTCCAGTGCATCCTGGATCCCCTTGAGTGCCTCCTTATATTCTCTATATTTGAAAACGATCTCTCCCAGCTCCGCATGCTCCTTCGAGAGCTCTCTCCAGCGGTTCTGATCGGCGATCACCGAAGGATCGCTCAGCTGATCTTCCAGTGCCATATATCTGGCTTCCATACCATCTAATTTGCTGATCTGCATTATGCTTTACTCCTGTTATAAATTTGGTCGTTTGTAGTTTGAACATAGGGATGAGTGGCTAGGGATTAGGTGTGACTGGTGACTGAAATCGCGGCGTCGTCATTCTGAGCGGAGTGAAATGCCGTATGTTTGCTCATGCGTAATCAGAACAGTGGGAACTGAGTCGAAGAATCTCGCGCCACGCGGAATCCAGCCATGACCCCATCAACCTGAACCCTGAACCATAGCCAAAATTTCAAACGGATACTTGAAATATCCATTTTCCCCACATACACATCTTTCCTAGTATATCAAAAAAAGGCAATAAAAAACAGGGCTTGCGCCCTGTTCCTTATTCTGCGGATTTGCCGTAACGTTTGTTGAACTTTTCGATACGGCCACGAGCCTTACCGAAACGCTGCTGTCCTGTATAGAATGGATGGGATTTGCTGCTGATATCGATATTGATCAGCGGGTATTCATTGCCATCTTCCCATTTTACAGTCTGGTTGGAAGTTACTGTAGAACGGGTCAGGAAAGAGTAGTCAGCACCGATGTCGCGGAAAACGACTGGATGATAATCCGGATGAAGTCCCTTCTTCAATTGTTGCACCTCATTTCAACTACATAGATAATTCTCTGCTATTATAACAAACAGGATAGCAGAATGCAAGGGACAAATAGAGAAAGTTTAGAGGAAAGGGGAGCATGTTCAGGGTTGTGGTGGCGGTTTCGCCGCCGTATAAAAAGGGCGATGCATGAAGGACGTGGGGACAGCCATCCTTTCGTATCGTCATTCCGAGCAAGTCGAGTAATGCTATTAAGTTAAAGAAATCGTTAACTACGTAACGTCTTGCTTCCCCCTTCGGGGGAAGTGCCGAAGGCAATAGGGGCAT
>ERZ773202.158-NODE-158-length-74176-cov-8.547942_pt1 | contig 74176 bp, 75 predicted proteins | sample MGYA00580998_ERZ773202 | MGnify/ENA primary metagenome ERZ773202 (study PRJEB29015, sample SAMEA2737803) | human gut metagenome | biome: human gut; feature: human-associated habitat; material: faeces | place: China | collected 2012 ...
TTGCATCTACTCTTTTATCTTTAATATTTACGTTACCACTTAATAATTCTGTTTTTTTAATTTCTAACTTATCAATTTTTATTTTAAGAATAAATTCTAATAATGCTTTTAGTAAATCACTATTATTAGGATTTAAGAAAACTTCTTTAAATGCTCTATCATTTCTACATGTATAAAATGTTGCCATTTTCCCTCCTTTCGCTTTTTAAAATATCCTTTCACTTATTTTATTCTCTTTTTTTAGTTAAAACTCCCCTAAATATATAAAAATATATTAAAATTTTGTCTATTTTTTAACTTTATTAACAATTATATATATGTTTTATTTTTGCAACCTAAAATTTACAAAAAGCAACTCACAATTTATAGATTGTAAAGCATAGTATGTGTTATAATAAGTTTGTCAGATAGGAGAAATATTATGATTAAATTAAAAAATGTATCAAAATTTTATTATAGTAAAGGTGTGATTGCTAGCGGATTTAATAAAATAAATCTTGAATTTAATATTGGTGAATTTGTTGCGATAACAGGTGAATCAGGTAGTGGTAAATCAACACTTTTGAATGTAATAAGTGGACTTGATACATATGAAGAAGGTGAAATGTATATTGATGGAAAAGAAACAAGTCATTATACAGAAAAAGATTTTGAAGATTATAGAAGAAAATACATAGGAAATATATTTCAAAACTTTAACTTAGTAAATAGTTATACAGTATATCAAAATATAGAACTTGTTTTACTTCTTAATGGTGAAAAGAAAAAGAATATAAAACCAAAAGTATTAGAATTAATTAAAAATGTTGGTTTATATAAATTTAGAAATACAAAAGTATCAAAGTTATCTGGTGGACAAAAGCAAAGAGTTGGTATAGCAAGAGCGCTTGCGAAAGATACACCTATAATAATTGCGGATGAACCAACTGGTAATCTTGATAAAAAATCTGCAGAAGAAATAATTAAACTTCTTAGTCAAATATCAAAAGATAAATTAGTAATAATAGTAACTCATAATTATGAACAAGTAGAAAAATATGTAACTAGAAAAATAAAAATGCATGATGGAAAAGTGTTAGAGGATAAGAAAATAAAAGATGCTAATCCAGCACCTGAAAATAGTAAAATAGATTATAAAAATATTACTTTTTTAAATAAATTAAGATTAGCACTTAGAAATACATTTAATATAATTCCAAAATTTATACTTATTTTCTTAATCTATCTATTTATGACAGTATCAGTAATTAGTGAGTACGCTGAAGAAGAAAAGAAAACATATGAAGCAAGTACTCAAGGCAATAATTATATATTTAATAATACTAGTGATAAAAGAATAGTAATTAAGAAAAATGATAAAAGTGAATTTACAAGTGATGATTATGATAAAATAAGTAAACTTTCAAATGTTGATTATATAGTTAAAAATGATGTTCTTTTAGATTATAATGCAAGTTTTACAGACAATAAAAATTATTATATTTCACCTACTATAAATGAACTTAAAAATTTTAGAGGTAAAGTAGATCTTGGAAAAATGCCAGAAAATGATAATGAAGTCATATTAGAAGGAGATAAAGATGACTATTATATAAATGAAAGCATTTTAAATAAAGATATATATGCTCAAAACTATGATACAGGTGAAATAGATGAAAATAAAAAGATAAAAATAGTAGGTATTAAGTATGTTAAAAGTGCTTATGGAAATAGTGTTGTATATTTAAGCGATTCACTTTTAAATGATTACTTATATCAAATAAATCAGTCTTATAGTAAATTAAAAGTATTATTTCAAAATAAATATTATGATGAAAATACTGAAAATTTTAATATAAAAACAAATGATAATGTGCCAGTTAATAATGTATATATTTCAGCTGATTTAGAATATTCTTGTCCTAAAGAAAACTGTATAAATCAATCATTAAATATAGAGGCTAGTAATTTATATTACACTGAAAATTTATCATTAAATGTTAGTAAAGTTTATAATAAAAATAATATGAAAAAATTACTTGGTCTTGATTTTAAAGAAAATAATGGTAATATTTATATAAATTCTGAAGATTATAATAAATTATTTAATAAAGGAAATTACCAAAGCAGTGTATTTGTTAAAGATGTACAAGATGTAAGAAATACAATCTCTTCTCTTGAGGATGCTGGTTTTAAAACTTTATATGTAAAGGATACTTTAGTAACAGGTGGATATGAACAAATTACTAAAATAATGGGAACTGTTACAAAAATAGTTTTAATAATAACAATATTCTTTATTTCATATTTTGTAATCAATATTATTTTGAAATCTAGAAATGAATATTTTGGAGTTATAAGAATGCTTGGCGCCACTAAAAAGGTTTCAAAAGAGTTACTTATAATTGAATTACTTACTGTTTCAAATTTGGCATTCTTCTCATTTATGATATTTATTTATTTAAATAGTATACACATAATAAATTTTGAGTTTATAAATACAATACTTACTTATCTTAATTTTAAAGATTATGCAATTTTATATATTGTACTTATAATGATGTCATATTTAATTAGTCAAAAGTTTTCAAAAAAATTATTCAAGAAAAGTGCGATAAGTACGATAAAAGAGGAGGTATAAAATATGATTACTTTAAAAAATGTTAATAAATATTTTAATAGGCATAAGAAAAATCAAGTACACGTAATTAATAATATATCTCTTAACCTAAAAAATAATGGATTAGTCGCATTTTTAGGACCATCTGGATGTGGTAAAACAACTCTGCTTAATGTAATTGGTGGTCTTGATAAGATAAAAAGTGGTAAAATTTATATTGATAATAAAAAAATAAGTTCTAAATGTTCATACAAAGTAGATAAAATTAGAAATATAAATATTGGATATATATTTCAAGACTATAAATTAATAGATAATTTAAGTGTTTTTGATAATGTTGCTTTAGTTCTTACTATGATTGGTATAAAAGATAAAAAAGAGATTAAAAAAAGAGTAGAGTATGTACTTGAAAAAGTAGGAATGGAAAGATATAAAAATAGACCTTCATCAATGCTTTCGGGTGGTGAAAGACAAAGAGTCGCAGTTGCAAGAGCAATCGTAAAAGATCCAGATATAATTTTAGCGGATGAACCAACTGGAAATTTGGATAGCAAAAATTCACTTGAAATAATGAAAATAATAAAATCAATTTCAAAGGAAAGACTTGTTTTACTTGTAACTCATGAAGAGTCTTTAGCGAGGTTTTATGCTGATAGAATAATTGAACTTAGTGATGGTAAGGCAGTAAAAGATTTTGAAAATACACAAAATGATGAATTAGATTACGAAATAGATAATAATATATATTTAAAAGATTTTGAAAAAATAGATGAGATAAAAAAAGATAATACAGATATAAATATATATAGAAATAATAATGATAATATAAAAATAGATATAATTGTTAAAAATGGTAATATTTATTTAAGAAGTAACGAAAGTAAAAAGATAGAAGTAATTGATGATAATTCTAGTATAGAACTTATTGATGACCATTATAAAAGTATTGCTAAAGAAGATATAGATAAGTATAATTTTGATTTTAAAAATGTAATAAATAGTAACTTTAAAAAGAAATATTCATCTATATTTAATCCTATTACTTTAATTAAAAATGGTTTTAAGAAAGTATTTGATTATCCTGTTTTAAAGAAAATATTATTACTTGGATTTTTTATAAGTGCAATGTTTATAATGTTTTCTATTAGTTCAATTTTTGCATTATTTAATATTAAAGATGAAAATTTTGTTAAATATAATAAAAACTATTTAATTGTTAATTTAAAGAAAATAAATGTAGATGATTATTTGTCATTTGAGCAAAAAGAAAATATAAATTATATTTTACCAGGCAATTCACTTGTAAGTATGAAAATTAATATAAATGATTATTATCAAACAAGTAAAATGGAAAACTCTATATCAGGTTCATTATCTTCTTATGAAATGATTAATAAAGATAATTTGATTTATGGTAGAATGCCAGAAAATGATACTGAAGTTGTAGTTGATAAAATGATTATAGATAATGCATTTGATAATGATTCATCACTTCAAATGGCAGGTATAACAGATTCAAGTAAATTACTTGATAGAACTTTATCAGTAAATTCATTACCTGATTTTAAAATAGTTGGTATATCTAATACTAGTAGTCCAACTATCTATACAGATAAATCAAAATTTTTAGATATAATATATAATTCTAGTAATACATCAAATAATATGTATTCTTCAGAAACAAAAGAAAATAATTTTATGAAGTATTCACTTTTTACTGATAAAATAGAACTTAAAAAAGGTAGAACACCAGAAAATGATTATGAAACTATAGTAAATATTTCTAATAAGGATGATATGCCTTTAAATAAAGAAATAAATGAAAAAATAAATGGAAGAAAATTAGTAGTTGTAGGATACTATGATTCAAAATATAACTATAATTATTATTTTGTTAATGATAATACTATAAAATATAATTTAATAAAAAATACATCTGATTTAACAATATATTCATCTGATAAATCAAAAACTTTAGAAGAATTTAGAAGTATGAATCTAAATATAAATGATAGTTATAATTATAGTAAAGATAAATATCTTGATGAAGTAAAAGATAATATAACAAGTACATTAATACTTTCTGGAATAATACTTGCAATATCACTTATAGAAATATTCTTTATGATTAGATCATCATTTATGTCTAGGATAAAAGAAATTGGTATTTATAGGGCAATAGGTGTTAAAAAGAGTGATATTTATAAAATGTTTTCATCTGAGATATTTGCAATTACAACAATTGCGGGTTTACCAGGAATAGTATTTATGGCTTACATACTTTATAATTTATCTAAAATAAAATATATAAGTGGTATGTTTTTGATTAATGCTAATATAATTATAATAACTATAGTTTGTACATATTTGTTTAATCTTATTATTGGTTTATTCCCAGTATTTAATGTGCTTAAGAAAAGACCAGCTGGAATATTATCAAGACATGATTTATAAGATATAAAAAAAAACTTTACAAAAAATTAATAAAGTGTTAAAATCAAATTCGCCAATAAATTTAATGCAGTAATCCATTATATGGGTTACTTTATTTTTTGAAAGGAGATCGTTTATGAATAATACATTATTAAATGAAAGAGAGATATCATCTCTTATGCTTAAATATAATTTTGCTCTTCAACTTCTTGAAACACAGTTTAATATACTTATAAAAGAATTTGAATTTAAAAATAAATATAATCCTGTTGAACATGTTAAGTCTAGAATTAAATCTGAAAAAAGTATTATTGATAAACTTAATAAAAAGGGTTATAAAGTAACTGCTAAAAATATGATACAACATGTACATGATATTATTGGAATAAGAATAGTTTGTTCATTTTTATCTGATGTATATGATATTGTAGATATAATAAAAAGTTCAAAACAATTTAAAATAAAAGAAGAAAAAGATTATATAAAAAATCCTAAATCAACAGGTTATATGAGTTATCATTTAATTGTTTTAGTACCAATATATTTAAATGAAACAGTAGAATATATAGAAGCTGAAGTTCAAATAAGAACTAGTGCGATGGATTTTTGGGCAAGTATTGATCACAAAATTCAATATAAATTTCCAAGCGAAATCCCAGAAGAAGTAAAAAACGAAATGTTTAATTGCGCAGTAGACATAAGAAAACTTGATGAAAAAATGTATCAATTAAATGAAATTGTTAATAAATATAAAGAATAATATTGATTTTAGTTTTTATGTATGATATATTAAAATACTTTTAAAAAAAAGGTGGTGTTAAATATGTCATTTGAAGCAGATCAAATTCAATCATTACGTATAGCTTTAAGAGATCTTCAAAAAGACGGCTTAGTTAGAGAACTTAGATTATTAAGAGAAGCTATTGAAGAACAAAATGAACTAAAAAAGCTTGAACTAGGATTAAATAAAAATAGTAAAAAAACTTGCAAATAAAAGTGCAGGTTTTCTTTTTTTTGAAAAAAGCTAAGTACATAATTGTTATTATTTTGTAAATATTATATAATGATATATAGTAGAGGTGTGATGAAATGGCAAAAGAAATAAGTAATAAAGAAATAAAAAAATTAGATGAATATTTTAGAGCGGCAAACTATTTATCAGCATGTCAATTATATTTACTTGATAACCCACTTTTAGAAAGAAAATTAAAAAAAGAAGACCTAAAAGCAAATATAGTTGGACATTGGGGAACTGTTCCAGGACAAAACTTTATATATACACACTTAAATAGAATAATAAATAAATATGATTTAGATATGATTTATATATCAGGACCTGGTCATGGTGGGAATTCTATTGTATCAAATGTTTATTTAGAAGGTACTTATAGTGAAATTTATCCAAACATAACAGAAGATAAAGAAGGATTAAAAAAATTATTCAAACAATTTAGTTTTCCTGGAGGGATATCTAGTCACGTTGCTCCTGAAACACCAGGATCTATAAATGAAGGTGGAGAACTTGGATACAGTTTATCACATGCATTTGGTGCGGTATTAGATAATCCATCTTTAATCGCTGCGTGTGTAGTAGGTGATGGTGAAGCAGAAACAGGTCCACTTGCGACAAGTTGGCATTTAAATAAATTTTTAAATCCTAGAACAGATGGAATAGTATTACCAATACTTCATTTAAATGGATATAAAATTGCAAATCCTACAGTTCTTTCAAGAATTTCAAATGATGAACTTTTGAATTATTTTAAAGGTTGTGGATGGGATCCATATTATCTAGAAGGAAAAGATGAAATAGAACTTCATAAACAAATGGCACTTATTATGGATGAAATAGTTGAAAAACTTCAGATAATAAAAGCTGATGCTAAAAATGGAAGAATTAGAAGACCTGCTTATCCTATGCTTATACTTAGAACTCCAAAAGGATGGACAGGACCTAAAGTTGTAGAAGGAAAACAAATAGAAGGTACATTTAGAGCACATCAAGTTCCAATTGTTGTAAATAGTACTAATGATAAAAACTTAGAATTATTAGAAGAATGGCTTAGAAGTTATAAACCAGAAGAGTTATTTGATAAAAATGGTGTTCTTAGAAAAGATTTAAAAGAATTAACTCCAAAAGGAAACAGAAGAATGGGTGCAAATATGCATGCAAATGGTGGAAAGCTTTTAAAAGAACTTAGAACTCCTGATTTTAAAAAATATGGTGTTGAGGTTAAAAAACATGGAAGTATAGTTGCTCAGGATATGATGGAATTAGGTAAATATGTAAGAGATTTACTTAAACTTAATGAAGAAGAAAGAAATTTTAGAATATTTGGACCAGATGAAGCACTTTCAAATAGATTAAATGCTATGTTTGAAGAAACAAATAGACAATGGGTAAATAAGACATATGAAAATGATGAATTTTTAGGTGTTGATGGAAGAGTAATTGATTCATATTTATCAGAACACTTTTGTGAAGGTGCTTTAGAAGGATATATTTTAACAGGAAGACATGGTTTTATACATAGTTATGAAGCATTTGCTAGAATAATAGATTCAATGGTTTCACAACATGCAAAATGGTTAAAGGTAACAAAATCACTTTCTTGGAGAGAAGATATTTCATCACTTAACATAATTTTATCTTCTCATATTTGGCAACAAGATCATAATGGTTATACACATCAAGATCCAGGTTTCTTAAATCATTTAGTTACTAAAAAAGCAGATATTGTTAGAATGTATTTACCACCAGATGCTAATACACTAATATCAACATTTGATCATATTATAAAAACTAAAAATTATATAAATGTTGTTGTGGCTTCAAAACATCCAAGATATCAATGGCTTTCTATGGATGAAGCAATTAAACATTGTACAAAAGGTATTGGAATATGGGATTGGGCTTCTAACGATGAAGGAAAGAGTCCTGATATAGTATTTGCGTGCGCAGGAGATACACCAACACTTGAAGTACTTGCGGCAACTTCTATATTAAATAAAGAAATGCCTAAGTTAAAAATTAGAGTGGTAAATGTAGTTGATTTAATGCGTCTTGAATCAAATGATAAACATCCACATGGATTAAATGATTCTGATTATGATGCAATATTTACTAAAAATAAACCAATAATATTTGCTTTTCATGGTTATCCATCTTTAATACACCAATTAACATATAATAGACATAATAAAAATATGCATGTACATGGATATCAAGAAGAAGGTACAATAACAACTCCATTTGATATGAGAGTACAAAATAAGATAGATAGATTTAATTTAATTATTGATGCACTTAAATATACTAAAGATTTAGATAAGTCATCTGAACTAATTGAGTGGTGCAAAAATAAATTAGTTGAACACAATGAATATATTCGTGAATATGGAAAAGACATGGATATTATAACTAATTGGAAGTGGGAAAAAGATATATAAAAAAATAAAGTAAAAATTATACTTTATTTTTTTTGTTTTAAACTTAAGTTTTTATTATTATTTTTAATATTAATTAGTGCTTGTTTATAATATACACTAAAAGCTTTAGCTTGTTCACTCAAATATGTTTCTTTATTTCCTGATATCATAATAGGATTATTAGTTTCAATTCTTATTATTTCTTCAGTTAACATTCTTATTTTTGAATAGTATTTGTCAGATTTTTTTCTATGAGTTTTTATATATTCTGGATTATCAGTTAGTATCATAGATATCATTCGTTCTATATACCTTTTATCAAATATACATTTTATTCTATTTTTATTGTCATTTTTTTGCTCTGGTAATTCATGTGTCATAAAAATCCTTCCTTTCAAGTTCTAAAGTATATCATATATAAAAAAATATGTAAATTATTAAATAGAATATTTTTAAAATATGTTATAATGTTTATGGTGATACAATTTGGAAAAACAAGAGTTATATAATGAAATAATGGATACATTTTATGATGAAAATTTTGAAAATAAAGCAGATGTTGATTATTTATTTTTATTGATTAATGAAGGCACTAAAAGTGAAGATTTAAGGGTAAGAGAAATTTATCAAAATATTATAAATATAAAAAAGATAGAACCTCGTTTTCAATTATTTTTATCTGTAAAAACAGGTTCATCATATATGCATCAATTTAAAGCACTTAATATTAATAAAAATGATTTAAATAATTATTTGACTACTACACATGAATATGGACACGCTATGTTTGATATAGTTATAAAACAAGAGATGCCAGAAAATTATCCAAAAATACTTGAAACTGCAAAAAAAAGTGCATTAAATAATATTGATATGAATTATGATTATGGTACATTTAGTGTTAGAAATGGTAAATTTAGAAATTTACTTGAATTTATATGTGATAAAAATAATATTGATAAATTACAAGGTTTGGGTCCATTATCAGACATAATATCAGCCATGTGGCAAGCAACAGGATTTAATAATAGTCAAGGTGATCCATTTTTTCTTCCTTTTTCTCATACAAAAAATACATATGTAACAGATGATAATACTATAAAATATGATAAGGTTTTTGATGAACAGTTTGCGAATTTTTTTGCCTTGAAATCTACTAATTCTGTTGAAGCACTTAATGTAATTAAAGTTTTGTTTGGTAATGAATGGTATAATGCCATGGAAGAAACAATTGAAAAAATATATAATTCTTTGAATGATGAAATGAATTTAAAAAAATAATGTTATTTTATTGACATTATTTTTTCTTCTATATATAATTGTTATGCACCTAACAAAATAAGGAGTAAATATGGAAAAAAATAGAACTGCATATGAAATAATAACTCTAGATCATAATATACGAAGATTCTTAATAAATGAAGGTAAATGTGCTCCTATTAAAAATATGCCAAGTCAAGTACAAATGAGAATTGTGCATTATTTAATACAAAATAAAGATACTGACATTTACCAAAGAGACTTAGAAAAAGTACTTAATCTTAGAAGATCTACAATATCTGGAATATTAAAAACTATGGAAAAGCATAATATTATTATTAGGACGGATTCAAAGATAGATGCTAGAAGTAAAAAAATAGAATTATCTTCTACTTCTTTGAAATTTTATAATGAATCTAGAAAAGTATTTGAAAAAGTAAATTCTATATTAACTAAAGATATAGATACTGATGATTTAGAAATATTTTTTAAAGTTGCAAAAAAAATGAAAGAAAATTTAAATGAAGAGAAAGAGTGAGAAGTTATGTTAAAATTATTAAAAGAATTAAATAAAAAAGATTTGTTTTTTGCTTTTATAAGTTTTATTTTAATAATTGTTCAGGTATGGCTTGAACTTAAGATGCCAGATTATATGTCTGAAATAACTAAACTAGTTCAAACAAAGGGTGCTCTTATGAGTGATATATTAACTCAAGGAGGATATATGCTTCTTTGTGCATTTGGTAGTTTAGTTTCAGCAATTATTGTTGGATATTTAATATCAAATATTGCGGCATCATTTTCAATGAGAACAAGAAAAAGTTTATTTGAAAAAGTTGAAAACTTATCAATGGAAGAAGTTAAAAACTTTCAAGCGAGTAGTTTAATTACAAGAACAACAAATGATATTACACAAATCCAAATGTTTATTGCCATGGGACTTCAATTATTAATTAAGTCACCAATAACAGCAGTTTGGGCAGTAACAAAAATTTTAGGTAAGAACTTAACATGGAGTATGATAACTGCAATTGCAGTAGTTATATTACTAGTAACTATTTTAGTACTTATGATTATAGTAATGCCTAGATTTAAAATAGTACAAAACTTAATAGATAAAATAAATGGAGTAACAAGAGAAAATTTAACAGGTATAAGAGTAATTCGTGCATTTAATGCTGAAAAATATCAAGAAGATAAGTTTGAAAAAGTAAATAATGATTTAACTAAAAATCAATTATTTAACCAAAAAGCATTCTCAGTTATGCAACCAGTAATGTATCTTGTAATGTACTTTTTAACACTTTCAATATACTTTATAGGTGCTGGATTAATAGAAAGTGCTAATATGTCAGATAAAATATCATTATTTGGTGATATGGTTGTATTTAGTAGTTATGCAATGCAAGTAATTATGTCATTTTTAATGTTAGCAATGATATTTATGATGCTACCAAGAGCCAATGTTTCAGCAAAGAGAGTTAATGAAGTGTTAGATACAGTAATTAGCGTAAAAGATGGTAAAGGAGCTAAAGCAAAAGAAGTTGGGACAGTTGAATTTAAAAATGTTTCATTTAAGTATCCAGATGCTGAAGAATATTTATTAGAAGATATTTCATTTAAAGCAAAAAAAGGAGAAACAATCGCATTTATTGGATCAACTGGTAGTGGTAAATCAACACTTATTAATTTAATACCAAGATTTTATGATGCAACAAAAGGTGAAGTATTAGTTGATGGAGTAGATGTTAAAGAATATAAGTTAAAAGATTTATATAATAAACTTGGTTATATTCCTCAAAGAGCGGTTATGTTTAATGGAACAGTATCAAGTAATATTGCTTATGGTGAAAATGGAAAAGGTGAAATAACAAAAGAAAAAATTAAAGATGCTGTAAAAGTTGCGCAAGCAGAAGAATTCGTTTCAAAAATGGAAAATACATATGATGCACATATTGCGCAAGGTGGAACTAATGTATCTGGTGGACAAAAGCAAAGACTTTCAATCGCAAGAGCAATCGCAAGAGATCCAGAAATATATATATTCGACGATTCATTTTCAGCACTTGATTATAAAACAGATTCTGTTTTAAGAAAAGAACTTAAGAAATACACAAAAGATGCAACTATATTAATTGTGGCACAAAGAATTGGAACAATCATGAATGCAGATAAAATAATTGTTCTAGATAATGGTAAATGTGCCGGAATAGGAACACATAAGGAACTACTTAAAACATGTGATGTATATAAAGAAATCGCATTATCACAATTATCGAAGGAGGAACTTGAAAATGAATAATGAAGAAAATAACAATAGACCTCCAAGAAGAGGACCAGGTCATGGTCCAGGAGCAGTAGAAAAACCAAAAGATTTTAAAACATCAATATCAAAGTTATTCAAAAGCCTTGGTTCATTTAAAATCTTTATCTTAGTTGCGTTAATTTTAGCGATGGGAGGGGCAATCTTATCACTTAGCGCACCAAATAAATTATCAGATTTAACAGATGAAATTCAAAAAGGAATTGTACTTAATACATCAAATTTAAAGAAATTAACTAATGATATAACAAATGAACTTAAAAGCGATGATTTAAAAAATAGATATAATGAAATACTAAATATAAAAATGGATAATGAAACAATTACAAAAATAATGTCATCAGATAATGTAAGCATGACTGATAAATTAAGTTTTCAAAATAGTATCAAAAATATGAATAAAGAAAATATGATGAGCACTTTATTAGAATTACCTGATAGTATTCAAAATATTATTTTAGAAAATACAGAATATAAAGGTGAAGTAATAAGTACAGATGATAAAAGGAAATTACTTTCAATGATGACTAGTGGAATGGATGAAAAGTCATTAAATGATATTCCAGATTCAATAAAAAAAGTTTTATTAAGTAATAGTAAAATATCAGGTCAAACAATTACTTCAGAAGAAAAATTTGAATTTTTAGAAAAAATGAGTGGTCTTGATAGTGATAAGGATGTAAAGAAAATATATTCTAAAGTTGATGAACTTCCTAAGAGTATAAAAACTATATTAAGTCCAAAAATGAATATGGATAAAATAAAAAGCATTTCACTTTTCCTTGTTATACTTTATGTATTAAGTGCTTTATTTACATTTATTCAATCTATATTAATGACTGATGTTGCAAACAAATTTGCAAAGAAACTAAGAAGTAATATATCTAAAAAGATAAACAAATTACCACTTAAATATTTCGATAAAAATTTATCTGGTGATATATTATCTAGAGTAACAAATGATGTTGATACAATTGCTCAAAGTATGAACCAATCACTTGCGTCATTAGTAAGTTCAGTTACACTTTTTATAGGTTCTATAATAATGATGTTCTATACAAACTATATAATGGCCTTAACTGCAATATTATCTAGTTTAATAGGTTTTGTATTTATGATAAAAATACTTTCAAAATCACAAAAATATTTTACCGCAAGACAAGTTGAACTTGGTAAATTAAATGGTCATATTGAAGAAATATATTCTGGACTAAATGTTGTTAAAGTATACAATGGTAAAAAAGAATCAGATAAAAAATTCGATGAACTAAATAAAAGTGTTTATGAATGCAATAGAAAAAGTCAATTCTTATCAGGACTAATGATGCCTATTATGAACTTTATTGGTAACTTTGGTTATGTTGCTGTATGTATAGTTGGGGCATTATTAGTATCAAAAGATATGATTACATTTGGTGTAATAATCGCATTTATCACATATGTAAGATTATTCACAAATCCACTTTCTCAAATTGCTCAAGGACTTACTTCACTTCAATCAACTGCGGCTGCATCAGAAAGAGTATTTGAATTTTTGGAAGAACCAGAACTTGAAAAAGAAAATGTAACTAAAACTTTAGATAAGGCTAAAGCAAAAGGTGAGGTAGAATTTAACCATGTTAAATTTGGTTATGATTCTGACAAGATAATTATTAAAGATTTTAATGCAAAAATAAAACCTGGACAAAAGGTCGCAATAGTTGGACCTACTGGTGCAGGTAAAACAACTATGGTAAATTTACTTATGAGATTTTATGAAATAAATAGTGGTGACATAAAGATTGATGGAGTAAGTATAAAAGATTTATCTAGAGAAAATATACACGATTTATTTACTATGGTACTTCAAGATACTTGGCTTTTTAATGGTACTGTAAAAGAAAATATAGTATATAATAACGAAAATGTAACTGATGAAGAAGTTATTGATGTATGTAAAAAAGTCGGAGTACATCACTTTATTAAAACACTTCCAAATGGTTATGATTCTGTTTTATCAGATATTGATAGTGTTTCATCAGGACAAAGACAACTTCTAACAATTGCAAGAGGTATGATAGATCATAAACCATTATTAATACTTGATGAAGCAACAAGTAATGTTGATACAAGAACGGAAGAACTTGTTCAAAAAGCAATGGATAAATTATCAGAAGGTAAAACATCGTTTATAATCGCACATAGATTATCAACAATAAAAAATGCTGATTTAATTCTTGTTATGAAAGATGGTAATATAATTGAACAAGGAACTCATGATGAATTAATTAAAGAAAATGGTTTCTATGCAAATCTATATAATTCACAGTTTGATAATGGGGAATAAAAAAATAAAAGAACTATTTTGAAAGTGATAATACTTTGCCTACATTTCACTTCTAACAGTTCTTTTTTTTCTGTGTAAATAATGATATAATATTTCTTAAGGATGTGGTATTCTTGGATTTGAATAAAAAAGTGGCTTTTGTAACTGGTTCGTCGATTGGACTTGGAAAAGGTTTAATAGAGGAATTATCAAAAAATGATTGTAATGTAGTAATTGGATATAATAATAGCAAAGAAAAAGCTGAGTGCCTAAAAAAATATATAGAAGAAAAATACAATGTAAAAGCATTAAGTGTTAAATGTGATGTAACAGATGAAGATTCTATAAAAAATGCAATAAGTTATATTGTGGATAACTTTGATAAAATAGATATTGTTATAAATAATGCTGCTTATGCACAGGATAATTATATTTATGATAAAACAAAAGAGGAATTTATGAAAGTACTTGAAACAAATTTGGTTGGGCCTTTTCTTGTTTCAAAATATGCATATAGATATATGAAAGATGGCATGATTGTTAATATCTCATCAAAAGATGCTGTTAGTACATATAATGATATAAGTATGGATTATTGTGCGAGTAAGGCGGGACTTAATTCATTAACTAAAACTTTATCACTTGCACTAAAAAATGTAAAAGTAATTTCAGTTATGCCTGGGTGGATTGATACAGAAAGCATAAGGGAGATGAATCCAGAATTTTTAGATAGTGAGCTTAAAAGAATTGGTCAAGAAAAATTATCCACAGTAGAAGATGTATCAAAGCAAATAATTAATATTATAAAAGATGAACAGATTAAAAGTGGTATGATAATAGAGTTGGAGGATTAGTATGGACGAAAAAATAATAAAATTAGTAAATGATTCAGAGAAAGAATTAGATAAAGAGTTTAAAAAAATAGATGAAATTTGTGAATATAATAGCTTGAAAGTTTTAAATGCTTTTTGGAACAATAAATTATCAGAAGCGCATTTTTCACAAACAACGGGTTATGGATATGATGATATTGGTAGAGATGTAATAGAAAAGATATATGCTGAAATTTTTGGCGCAGAAGATGCTCTTGTTAGAAGTCAATTTATATCGGGTTCGCACGCTCTTACAGTTGCTTTATTTGCGTATTTAAGACCTGGTGACACTATGCTTAGTATAAGTGGACTTCCTTATGATACACTTCATGAAGTTATAGGTATTGTTCCAAATGATAGCTCATTAAAATCATTTGGTGTAAATTATGAACAAATCGATTTAGTTAATGATGATTTTGATTATGAAAAAATAGAAGAAAGATTAAATAAATCAAAAATAAAGTTAATTGAAATACAAAGATCAAAAGGATATTCTACGAGAAAAAGTATATCAAATTCAAAAATAAAAAAAGTAGTAGATTTAATTAGAAAATATGATAAAGATGTAATTATCATGGTTGATAATTGTTACTGTGAGTTTGTAGACAAAGTTTCACCAATTGAAATGGGTGCGGATATAATAGTTGGTTCACTTATAAAGAATTTAGGTGGAGGAATTGCTCCTAATGGTGCTTATATCGTTGGTAAAAAAAGATTAGTAGATTTAGCGGGTGAAAGATTAACGCTTCCAGGTGAAGGTAGGGAAGTAGGTCCAACACTTGGTATTAATAAACAAATTTTAGAAGGGTTATTTTTCTCGCCAAGTGTGGTTGCATCAGCACTTAAAACTGCTGTACTTGCAAGTAAAGTATTAGAAGAATTAGGGTATAAAGTAGAACCAAGATATAATGATGAAAGAGTAGATATTGTTCAAAATATTGAATTTGGAAAAGAAGAAGATTTAATTAAGTACTGTCAAGGTATTCAAATGGCATCACCAGTAGATTCATTTGCTATTCCTATGCCATGGGATATGCCTGGGTATGAAGATAAAGTAATAATGGCGGCTGGAACATTTACACAAGGTTCCTCAATAGAACTTTCTTGTGATGGACCGATTAGAAAACCATATATTGCATATATGCAAGGTTCTTTAACTTATGAATATGGCAAAATTGCTATAATAAAAGCAGTTTCTAATTTGACAAAATAAGCAATATAATCTATACTAAGCGATCAATAGTTATTAATTGGTGGTGGAACAATGGGAAATTGTAATTACAATAAAAAATTTAGACAATCTATGAATAAAATAAATGGAGTAGCTGAGAAAAAAATAAGATTTACTTCATCTGATAATTTTATAATTATACCAAAATTTGATGTATCTAACGAATACTTTAAAGTTATTAATAAAGTTCAAAAGATGGTATGTTATAGTGATTTATATACGTGGCTTGCTTTTAATAAAAAGTGTAATACTTATATTAATGAAACAAATTTTGAAATACTAAAAAGTATTAATTCTTTCGATGAATGGGAACATATTTTTGATCAATCAATGGAATTGTATTGTGAAACAATGAAACAAGTTTTAAATTTTTGTAATTCTAGTGCATTTCATAAAATATTAAGAATTAAGTGTTTATCAGAAGATGATATAGATCAAATAGAAAAAATAAGTACTATTTTCTACCAGGATTTAGAAGAATATACAGTAAACGTTGATGTTGATTATATAACTGATAAAATAGTAAAAATCATGAATTCAAAAAATCATACAAAAGATCAAATATTAAATGAATCTACAGAATTTATTAGTATAATCGGTAAAATTGATAAAAGATTATATAAAAAGATAATGTTAGAATTATTAAAGCGTGATATACTAGTTTCAAATTATGTTCAAATATATGAAAATAATGGATTAAGTGAAAATTTAAGAGGTATATTAGCAAAGTTACAATTATATGAAAATAGTGATATAACAAAATATGTTGATGAAATAAAATTTCACCACTTAAAGAGTTTATTAAATAGTTCTATTTTTTATGAAGAAAATAAGGAAGAAATAGATGAAACATTTATTTTAAAAGAAAATACGAAAATTTTAGAAAAAATAAAAGGGGAATTAAAGGATAAGTAGTATGTATAGTGATGAAGAAATAAATAAAATTGCAACAAAAGCGATTTATGATAATAAACTTAATAAAATAAGTGATAATTTATATTTATCGAATAGACAAATAGAAATTTTAAAAAGATATAAAATTGATTATAAAAAATTTAATGATATAAAGTCTTTAATGTACGAAGTAGAAATAGCACTTGAAGAAGTTTATGATGCTGATGATTTACAAACACTTTCAATTGAACTTTCTGAATTTAATTATTATCATAATACAAATAAATAGGAATTAATTTCCTTTTTTTATTTCATCAATTTCTTTTTGCAAAGCATCCATCATTTTTTGCATCATAGCTATTGTTTGTTCACTATCATTTTTATTATTATCAAGACCTCGTTCTTGCATAACTTGTTTATAAAAAGCATTTGTACAAAGAATTTGTGCAACAAGCATAAGCCAGTTTCCGAGTGCATTTTGCTCATTTGCTGTCGTATCATCTATTAATAAATAACCAACTGCGACAGCGCTTAATGAAAATAATTTTGGTGGTATGTTTGGTATTAAATTCATAGTAAAACTCCTCATTAAATTGTATGAAATATGATTAATATTCTTTATAAAAATATAATATAAGGAATTAACAAAAAAATTATCGCTATTGACTTTATTTGAAATAAACTTTATACTAAAAGTATATATAGATTAAATAATATTAATATATATAAATAAAAATCATGGAGGGAAAATATGGAAAAATTATTATTTTCTACTCTTGGATTGATTTTTGGCGCACTACTAACAATATTTGGTGCAGTACTTATAATGAAGTCAAAAGAAAAAAAATCTGATAATATAATTGAAAAGGCAAAAAAAGAAGCAGAAAAATTAAAAAGAGATACTATCTTAGAAATAAAAGAGGAACAATATAAATTAAAACAAGATATAGATAGAGAAGTTAAAGAGAAAAAACTTGAAGTAAAAGATTTAGAAGATAGATTACAACAAAGAGAAAATAGTATAGACAGAAGAGATCAAATTCTTCAAGATAGAGAAAATTTATTATCAGAAAAAGAAAACAATTTAGTACAAAGACAAAAGGATATTCAGGCGTTAGAAGAGAAAACTGATGGAGTTTTAAAAGAGCAACTTGAAAAACTAGAAAAAATTTCTGGATTTTCTAAAGAAGAAGCAAGAAAAATGGTCATGAAACATGTTGAAGAATCAATGACTAAAGAAATTGCAGCATATATAAAAGACAAGGAAGCAGAAGCAAAACTTGATGTTGATAAAAAGGCAAAAAATTTATTAACACTTGCAATGCAAAAATATGCGTCAGATGTTACAAATGAGGCTACGATATCAGTAATTAATTTACCAAATGATGATATGAAAGGTAGAATTATTGGTAGAGAAGGAAGAAATATAAGAACAATTGAAGCAGTAACAGGTGTTGATTTAATTATTGATGATACACCAGAAACAATAGTACTTTCTAGTTTTGATCCACTTAGAAGAGAGATTGCAAAGGTTACAATTGAAAATTTAATAAAGGATGGAAGAATTCATCCAGGCAGAATTGAAGAAATATATGATAAGACATGTAAAGAAATAAATGCAAAAATCATTGAAAAAGGTGAGGAAGCAATATTTGGACTTGGAATATCTAAAATTGATCCTGAACTAGTTGAAATTATTGGTAAATTACATTTTAGAACAAGTTATGGTCAAAATGCGTTACAACATTCTATCGAAGTTGCTAATTTAGCAGGACTTTTAGCTGCAGAAATTGGTGAAAATGTTTCACTTGCTAAGAGAGCTGGGTTACTTCATGATATTGGTAAGGCAATTGATTTTGAGGCTGAGGGAAGCCATGTAGAAATTGGGGAAAAGATTGCAAGAAAATATGACGAAGATGAAGTTGTAATAAATGCGATTGCATCACACCATGGTGATACTCCTGCAACAAGTGTTATTTCTTCATTAGTTGCAATTGCAGATACAATTAGTGCATCAAGACCTGGTGCTAGAAATGATTCTTTAGAAAATTATGTAAAGAGATTGCAACAATTAGAAGAAATTGCAAATTCGTTTGATGGTGTAGAAAAATCATTTGCAATGCAGGCTGGAAGAGATTTAAGAGTTATTGTAAAACCTGAAGAGATGGATGAATTAACATCTATTAAGGTTGCACGTGATATTAAAGACAGAATTGAAAATGAAATGCAATATCCTGGTACAATAAGAATAACTGTAATAAGAGAAACAAGAGCAGTAGAAGAAGCAAGATAATGCTTCTTTTTTTGTGTATTTAATCATATATTTATGTAGGTGAAAGTATGAAGAATACCATTAATTTTTATTACAATATTTTTTTAGATGAACTTATAAAAAAAGATAATTGTTATTATTTTTATTATGGTGGTGATGAATATTATTTTGTACCATTAAATAGACCTTATGATGATGTTCAGGGCATATATAAACTTAATCTTGAAATGAAAAAGAGAAGATGTCTTGTTCATGAACTTGTTTTGAATAAAGATAAAAGTATTATAACTGTAGTAAATGGTATTTCATATGTTCTAATTAGACTTTGTAAGTATAAAAATGATAAAGTATTTTTAAATGATATAAATTATATTCAAAATATGACTGTTAATATAGAATTTGATAAAAGTTTGGTAAGGGATGATTGGATAAAATTATGGAGTGAAAAAATAGATTATTATGAATATCAGATTAGTCAGGTGGGTAAAAAATATCCATTGTTGTGTGATAGTTTAAGTTATTTTATTGGAATGGGTGAAAATGCTATTAGTTATCTTGTTAATAATTTAGATTCAAAAACTAATGTAAATTTGGTTGTAAGTCATAAAAGAATATATCAGGAACGAGGAAGTTTAAATTTTTATGATCCTTTAAACTTTGTTGTTGATAATAGAGTAAGGGATGTTGCTGAATTTATAAAGGAGACTTTTTATAATAAAACGTTAAACTTATATGATTTAAAGTCATATTTTAATATGGCAAATTTAAATAAAAATGAATATATTCTTTTACTTGGAAGACTTTTATTTCCAACTTATTATTTTGATATTTATGATGATATAATAAATAATGGTAAAAGTGAGGAACTTGTTATAAATATAATTGATAGAACTGATGAGTATGAATCGCTTTTAAATACTATATATAAATTTATTTTATATGAAAAAAAGGTTCGTTTAGAACCTATTGAGTGGTTACAGGATAAAAATTAATCTCTGTATTCTTCTACCTTTATAACTTCTGGTATTTCGGATGTTAATATTGTTTCTATTGTTTCTGACATAGTTAGGTCAGAATATAAACAGTTTGCGCAGTTACCTACCATTTTTACGTATGCTGTTCCGTTTTCAAATTTAACAAATTCAACATCTCCGCCATCGTTTATTAAAAATGGTCTAATTTTTTCTATAATTTCTTTTATTTGATCTTCAACTTTCATAGTAAACCTCCAAATAAATTATACATATATTTTAAAAAGTAGTAAAGATAATTATAAAAAAAGATATTATATGTTATAATAAAAAATGTAAGAGGTGCATTATGTTGTATAAAAAAGATGAAATAATTGAAGTTGAAATTACAGCACTAAAACCTTATGGCGCATTTGCAAAGGTTGATGATGAGTATAGTGGACTCATCCATATATCAGAAATTAATGGCCTTTTTATAAAGGATATAAATGATGTATTTAAAATTGGTGATAAAAAAAAGGTAAGAATTTTAGATGTGGATGAAGAAAAAAAACAAATAAAATTAAGTATGATTTTAGATAAAAATGGAAAAACTAAAAAAAGAAAACGAACTAAATTATCTGGTACAAATTTAGGATTTGATTTGTTTGATGAAATACTTCCAGAGTGGATTTCTAGTAAAATGGAAGAGATTTCTTGTGAAGAAAATAATAAATTGAATAAATAATTAAAAAATTTTCAAAATTCCATTGACAAATTTAAATATCAATGTTATATTTAATCATGTCAATGTCACTGGATTCTTAGCTCAGTTGGTTAGAGCACCTGCCTTACAAGCAGGGGGTCACAGGTTCGAGTCCTGTAGAGTCCACCATTTATGCCGAAATAGCTCAATTGGTAGAGCAACTGACTTGTAATCAGTAGGTTACGGGTTCAATTCCTGTTTTCGGCACCACTTGGGGAGATAGCGAAGTGGCTAAACGCGGCAGACTGTAAATCTGCTCCTTAGGGTTCAGTGGTTCGAATCCACTTCTCCCCACCATAGCTTGCCTAGTAGCCAAGTGGTAAGGCATCAGACTTTGACTCTGACATGCGCTAGTTCGAATCTAGCCTAGGCAGCCATGTTTGTGTTGTATATGTCCTGTTAGCTCAGTTGGTAGAGCATTTGACTTTTAATCAAAGGGTCATGCGTTCAAGTCGCATACAGGACACCATTTAGTAAGTAAACTCGCAGTAATGTGAGTTTTTATTTATTTTTTGTATAAAAATTAGAAGAAAATAAAAAAAAGACTTGAAAAATTATTAATTTTATTATACAATTAAGAAGTCCAGTGATATTGGACATAAATGGTGCTTGCCTTAGTGGCGGAATTGGTAGACGCACAGGACTTAAAATCCTGCGTGAGTTAAATCACGTGCCGGTTCAAGTCCGGCCTGAGGCACCATTATGGAGAAATACCCAAGTCTGGCTGAAGGGACTGGTCTTGAAAACCAGGAGGTCGGGTAACCGGCGCGGGGGTTCGAATCCCTCTTTCTCCGCCACTAATTTTTTACATCGCGGGATGGAGCAGTCTGGCAGCTCGTTGGGCTCATAACCCAAAGGTCGTAGGTTCAAATCCTACTCCCGCAACCAATATTGATTAATGAAGACTGCTCAGTCTTTTTTTTTATTTTCATCATATTATATAATAGGTGATAAAATGAAAGTGTATTCTCATAGAGGTGAATCAAAATATGCTCCTGAAAATACCATGAGTGCCTATTATTTAGCATATTTAGTAGGTAGTGATGGTATAGAGACTGATTTAAGGAAAACAAAAGACGATGTACTTGTACTTATACACGATAAATCCGTTGATAGAACTTCTAATTATGGTGGTAAGGTATCTGATTATACATTCGATGAATTATTAAATATGGATTTTGGTGATGAGTATTATAAAGGTGAAAAAATTGTTAGGTTGACTGAGTTTTTGAAAAATTTTTCTGAAAGAAATGTAAATATATATATTGAATTAAAAGAAACTGGTTATGAAAAGCTTATAGTAGATACATTAAAACAATATAGTTTGAAAAATGTTGTACTTATATCGTTTAAATATAATTTGCTCAAAAAAATAAGAGAAATGGATAATTCAATTAAGCTTGGTTGGTTAATATATGATGTTAATGATTCAATTATTAAAGATTGCAAAAATATAAAACTAAACCATGTACTTTGTACTGCAATTTGCCTTAGTAAGGATGAGGTTACAAAGCTTAAAAACAATAATTTTATTGTAAGCGCATGGGGTGTTTTGGGTAAATCTGAAATAAAAAGGTTGAAAAATATTGGTGTAGATAGAATTATATATGATAGTGGTTATGATGTGAAAAAATTTTTAAAGAAGGAAAGAAAAAATGTATAGTTTTCTTGTTTCAATATTAATTGGTATAGGAGTTGTTTTACCGGGCGTTAGTGGGTCTGCAATAGCAATACTAGTTGGTATTTATGATACTGTTTTAACTGTACTTAATGATTCTAGTATAAAATCATTAAAAAAAATCATTATGTTATTTCCTATAATCATTGGAATTATGGTTGGTGTGATTATTTTTGGTAATATACTCCTTAAAATATATGAATACAACGAATTTCAAATGAAATATATATTTATAGGATTGATATTTGGTGGAGTTCCTATTCTTGTTAATGAGTTAAAAGATAAGGGTGGGGTTCTTAAAATGAAACCTTTAATTTTTTCTGTTATTTTTTCATTATTACTTATTGTAATTCCAAGTGTTATTAGTTATGATAATGTTTCTGATTTAAATCCTATAAAACTTTTTATAGCGGGTATTTTATACATTTCAGGTAAAATTATTCCAGGTATAAGCAGTTCGTTTTTTATGATGTTACTTGGAATGTATGAGAAGGTGTTGTTAATGTTATCTAGTCCATTTAGTTTATCTTATTTTGAATGGATATCTTTAATACCTTTTATAATTGGTATAATTGTTGGCGCAATAATCCTAATTAAGGTTGTAAATTATCTATTTAATAAACATTTATCTTTAACATACAGTATTATAATTGGATTTGTGTGTGGTTCTACTTTATCTATATTTCCAGGACTTGAATTTAGTTTTAGGGGTGTTTTATCAATGATTTTTATGGTAATTTCCTTCTTATTAACAAATTATTTGTCTAAAAATAAGAAAAAAATCACATAAGTGTTGACAATTACCCAAAAAATTTAGTATACTTAAATAGCAATTTGAGTATTTCTGGTTCCGTGGTGTAGTGGTTAACACGTCTGCCTGTCACGCAGAAGATCGCGGGTTCAAGTCCCGTCGGAACCGCCATTATTTTTTTTGGCTCTGTAGCTCAGTCGGTAGAGCAGAGGACTGAAAATCCTCGTGTCGGCAGTTCGATTCTGCCCGGAGCCACCATTTATGTTTATTAGGTCCGATGAATGCGCTCGTAGCTCAGCTGGATAGAGCGTTTGGCTACGAACCAAAAGGTCAGGGGTTCGAATCCCTTCGGGCGCACCATATATTATCGGGAAGTAGCACAACTTGGCAGTGCACATGGTTTGGGACCATGAGGTTGCAGGTTCAAATCCTGTCTTCCCGACCATTTAGTAATCAAGCAGACTTTATAGTCTGTTTTTTTCTGTCCCAAAACATTTATCAAACTGACCTGACCTTTTGTTTCTTAAATTATTCTAGTTCAATTTCATCAAATAAAAGTTTTAAATTTTCTTTTCTTATACTAAATTGTGTTCCATGATCATGCATTTTACCTGATTTAATACCACTTTTATATACTCCTAGTGTAAATGATATTCTAATCTGTCCTCGTTTTAATAATTGTATGAAATCACTGAATTTTTTTAATTTATAAAATTTATATTTGTCATATCTAACATATAGTACATTATGTGAAAATTTTTTGTCACCCTCTACTAAACATACATAATTTAATTTCCTACATAATTTTTCTTCTAACAATTCAAAAGACCATGATGATAAATTGTCTATCAATTCATTATTTTTATTATATACTTCCATTATTACTTTTTTATTTTTGTAATCGATTCGTAATTTTGCAGAATATTTATTATTTATTGGTTTTAAAAATTCCCCATATAAAACGAAATTAAGAATTTTATAATTATTACTATCTAAGTAGCCATATTTATCATATAGTCTTTTTGTTTCAAGTACATAACTATCTGGTGTTGCACAAAATAAATCAATATAATTTTCTCTCTTACTCACTTTTGATTTAATCTCAACAGTATTGTAGTCAGGTATTTCAAAATTATCAGGATTTATTTCTAGCAAATTTTCAAGAGTTTTTCCTGTTACACTTTTATTTTTATTTTTACATTCTATCCAGTCTAAATTTTTAATTTTATCGAGTTTTTCTTTTAATGTTAATATATCGCTATTCATAAAAATTACCTCCTATATATCTTATTATCCATAAGTTATGCAAAATCCCCTATATTTATTGTAAAATATAATATTATATGATAAAATTGTTATGAGAATAGGGGAAGATTAGTATGCTAGGAAATATAATATCAATAGAAGGAAATTTAGTTGTTATAAAACTATCTATTGACTTAACAAGTAAAGTTGGACTTTTAAATATCCATGTTGCATTTGATTCAAATGGAGATACTATTATTGGTGAAATTGTGTCACTAAGTTTAACAGAAGCTAAAATTATGTTACTAGGAGAGATTAGTAACAATAATTTTATTTCTGGAGTTAACAAAAAGCCATCGTTTTCTGCTAATGTAAGAATTATAAATAAGAATGAACTTGATCTAATTGTTGGAAATTCATATAGTAGTCATGCTGTCAATTTTGGAAGATTGCCACTATATTCAGGTTATCCATTAAATATAGATCCAAATAAGTTCTTTTCTGAACATTTTTGTATAGTTGGTAATTCTGGAAGCGGAAAAAGTTCATCAGTTGCCAGAATATTTCAAAATTTATTTTTAAATAATAAGCCAAAAACAAATATTTTTATTTTTGATGTTTTTGGTGAATATCATACTGCATTGAATAATGTTAATAATATTAGTTATAAATCTTATACAACTGATATTAATGATGTTGATAATAACAAAAATTATCTTGTTAAAATACCAATATGGTTATTAGACGCTGATGATATGGCACTTTTATTAGAAGCAGAAAGTTATGTACAAATACCAATTATTGAGAAGATGCTTAGAATAGTTACTATATATTCAATGGACGAAAGTGAAAAAGAAAAGCATATTAACGATATAATTGCAAGAGCAACACTTGAAATTTTATATAGTGGAAAACCTGCAAGTCAATTAAGAGATCAAATTCTAGCAATTTTTACAACATTTAAAACAAAAACACTAAATCTTGAAACAGAGGTTAGAGTCCCTGGATGGACAAGAACATTAAAACAATGTTTAATTTTAGATAAGGATGGTAAAATTGCAGATATTGAGTTAGTATCAAATTTTTTCAAAAAATTTATGACTACAGATATTGAACTTAATCCTGCAAATGGCAAATTATTTTATACACTAGAAAATTTATACGATGCTCTTGAACTTGCATTTATTTCAGAAGGTATATTAAAGAGTGATGTAATTTATGAAAAGTTAAATGTTCTAAGAGTTAGACTTAAATCAATATTAAATAGTAACTATGGTGATTATTATAGAGTGGGTGAGTATATAACTAAAGAAGATTTTGTAAGATCATTAAATGAAAATGGTAAGTATAATATCGTGAATTTCAATATAAATAATATTACAGATAGACAAGCAAAAGTAATGATAAAAATATTTTCTAAGATGTTATTTGAATATAATGCCAGACTAGAAGATAGAGCATCGTATCCAGTTCATATTTTTATTGAAGAAGCACATAGATATATTCAAAAAGATAGAGATATTGATTTAATAGGATATAATATTTTTGAAAAAATAGCAAAAGAAGGTCGTAAATATGGAGTAATATTAGGTTTAATAACACAAAGACCTTCAGAATTAAGTGATACAACATTATCACAATGTTCAAATTATTTAATTCTTAGAATTATTAATCCAAAGGATCTTGATTATATAAAAAATGTTATATCAAATATGAGTGATGAAATGATTGCTAAAATAAAAAGTTTACAACCAGGATATACATTAATGTTTGGAAGTGCTTTTAAAGTTCCAATAATTTCTAAATTTGATATGCCTAATCCAACACCATATTCAAGAAATGTAGATATAAGTAATACTTGGTATAAAAATGAATAAAAAAACTTCTATTATTTTCAATAGAGGTTTTTTATTGATTTGTTTTATAATATTTATATGAAAATGGATTAATACTTATTATCTCAATATAATTTGATAAATTTTTTGTAATATCATAAGTAATTTTATCTATATCATTAATATAATCTTTTTTTATCATTTTTTTAATTAAATCGTATAAACTAATATTATAATTTTTTTGTTTTAATATTTCGTTTGATATTCTAATAACTTCATCATTACGTAAATTTTTATTCATTGTTAACCACCAGTATAATTATATCATATAATATCGTTTTTGACTAGGTGTATATTAATAAAAAATTTAAGTATACTTTTATAAAGTGGTGGTGTTTATATGGAAACAAGTACTTTAGACAAGTATATTTTAAAAGAATGTTTTGCAATTAATTTAAAATGGTATCGATTTAATAAAAATTATACACAGGAATATTTAGCCGAATTGTCAAATTTAACTGCTAAATATATTAGTGACCTTGAAAGAGGAAAGTATTCACCAAGTTTAAGTAAGATAGAGGCATTAGCTAACGCTTTAGAAATAGAACCATTCTTACTATTAAAACCCGATCATATGGAATATAATGAAAGCGGTAGAGTTGATAAAAAAGATAGAAAAATAAAGTAATTTTACATATATAAGTATAATTGATTACTTTTTGTATACAATAACAATGTTATTTATGATATAATTAATTTGTATGGAGGAAAAAATGGATAAATTAGACGAAAAAAAATGTGAATGTGGTTGTAATCATGACCATTGTGATGAAAATTGTGATTGTTCAAATGAACCACTAATTTTAGAAATGGAAGATATAAACGGTGAGAAAGTAAAAGTTCAAGTTATTGGAACATTTGATGATTCTGATAAAAGTTATGCAATTGTTAATGATTTAGATAATGAAGATAATTCATATATTTTCGAAGTTCAAACAACTGAACAAGGTGACATGCTTGTTAGCATTGATGATGAAAAAGAATTTGATAGACTTTGTAAAGTAGTAGAAAAATTAATAAGTGAAAATAATTAGTTGACTTTTATGTTATTAATGTGATATAATCTATTTGCAATTGATTTTTGCAAGTAGTTCTGGGGCTTTAGCTCAGTTGGCTAGAGCATCTGCCTTGCACGCAGAGGGTCAGGGGTTCGAGTCCCCTAAGCTCCACCATAATGATATTATGACCTAATTTGTTAGGTTTTTTTATTTTTTCTATTTTATATTTTCTAAAAGTATGATAATATTATTATAATTTGGAGGTATTAAGATGGATAGAAGTAAAGAAAAAAATAAAATTTTAGTTGTGTTATGTAAAATTGATAATTGTTATGAAAAAGAAGATAATTATAGAGATAGAGCTGCTATATTACCTTCTTTTTTTCAAGAATTAAATAAAATAAAAGAAGATATGGGCGCTGATAAAATATTATTTTCTTTTTATACAGATGATACATATGAACATCAAAAATTGAAACAAACTGAGTTTGCAATTAACATTAGAACATTTGCAAATGATATAATATTAGGAGAACAATTTTATGAAGATGAAAATCATGAAGTGGTGTTTGATAATGAAAATAATCCAAGACTTTGTATTAAAAACAACAGAAATATTAAGGAACAACATATGGAAATGTTACAATATATAAAGAGATTACAAAATACAGAATCAATTGTTGGAATATTTAACATAAGTAATTGTTTCGAAAAAATTAATATAAATTCAATGAGAACAATTATTGTTTCGGGTGGACTTAATTCTATAATTGAAAGTTTGAAAGATCGTCCAACATATCATCAATTACAATACATAATGGGAAATTAAAAATTCATAAAAAAAGATGAATAGTTTTTTTAGAAACAATTCAATCTTTTTTTGTTTTGTAAGTATTTATAAAATGTCATGTGATAATATTTAATTTTTATTTATATTTAATATTATACCAATCATCATCATATAACTAATTAAACTAGATCCACCATAACTTATAAATGGCAATGTAATACCTGTTATTGGTAATAAACCTATATTCATTCCGATATTTTGTATTTGTTGAAATAAAAGCATAGCTAAAATGCCAGCTATTGTAAATTTATATTTTCCTTCTTTTTTTAGTGCAATTTTAATTAATTGCATATCAAAATATAAAATTAAAAGTATAAAAATTATTGTTGCAATAAAGCCAAAATTACTAGCAAAAATCGAAAAAATAAAATCTGTTTGTGGTTCAGGAAAATATATTGGTGTATTATTAAACCCATGCCCAAATAAACCAGCACTACCTGTTGCAGCAAGTGCATTTGTAAGTTGCATTCCAGATCCATTTTTCCAATCTAGAATTCTATCCATTCTATAGAAAAAATTTGTTCCAAATATATTTATAAAAATATCTTTATAATTGAAAAATAGTATTAAAAAAGCCGTAACCACACTAGCTATTATAGCGAAAAAGGCAATAAACCAGCCAATTCTTATTCCACTTGTAAATAACATAACTATAAGTATTGCAAAATATATAAAAATAATCCCAGTATCAGGTTCCAAAAATGATAATATTGAAGGAATTAGAACTATAAGAAAACACTTTAATATTACTTTTATCTCATCTTTAAAATTTTTTTTATTTACGGATTTACAATATTTTTCAAGTAAATTTGCCAGAACTAAAATCATAAATACTTTTACAAATTCACTTGGTTGAAACGATCCAATTCCTGGTATTGTAAACCAACATTTAGCGCCATTTGATTCAGTTCCAATAAATAAAACAAGTAACAATAATATATTTCCAATAATATATAAAATGTTTGCGTATTTATAAATAAAATCATTTTTACTTTTATAAATTATGCATATACATATGAATCCAATTAAATACCATAATAGCTGTTTTATATATAAATTATTATAACTTGACGATAGCATTTTTTGACTACTATATATACTTATTAAACTTACAATCATAAAAATAAAAACGAGTAATAATGTTTTAATATTTAAATAATTCATCTTTTTAGAATTTTTCATAGTAATCACCATTTTTAGTATAATCAATTATTTAGTAAATATTTGTCACATTAAGCATAAAATTTATAAAAAGGAGTGTTAAAATGAAAAAAAAGTTACCAAATATATATAAAGGAATGGTAAAAAATGCAAATCAAAATCAAAAACAATCTTTTATCTCTCGTGAAAGAGAAGAAAGTACTTATGAAAATGAAGAAAATTTAGAAAAAAATTTTTCACACAAAAATGTTAATAGACAAATAAAAGATATTTTTTCATCACCAAATTTTGTTTATAAAGCAAATGTTTCAATAAAATTAGTAGATGGAACCACACAAGAAAAGACTATTGTAGGAAGAACCAACAATAGTCTAATAACAATAGATGATGAACTTATAGATGTTAGCAAAATAAGTCAAATAGACTTTTTAGACTAAACATTTTCTATAAATGTATCACCTAAACATCTAATGCTGCATATACATTCTAAGTTCATTGTAAAGAATGATTCTGTTGCAGTGTATGTTCCATCTTCATTAGCAATTAAAACTCTGAATGTACAACAACAGTTATCTATTTTTTCTACTCTAAATACTGATGAGGTTGCAGTTGGTTCAGCAACTCTTGTAGTAGGTGCACTCCATGGAGTTACACCATTACTCATACAAGTATAAAGCATAACTGGTCTTGTGTTGTAATATAAGCATGAGAATTGACCTAAACTTGGTTTATCACAACTTAAAATACAATCTTCTTCTTGATCAGCATTCTTTTGTAGTAAGTAAATAACTTTTAATATATCACTAATACAGTTACAATTATTTTTACACATAATATATTCCACCCCTTTTATTATATTTTCTACTATAGGATATTCGTAAGTTTATTAAAAGTGTAGGTTTATTGCTTGTTTTTTTGATAAATTATAGTATAATTATAATAGGTGATTAATAATGAACTATCAATATTTAATAATATTAGCTGTTTTGCTTTTTATAGTAATAATTGTATTAAAAGCAAATAAAAAGGATTTTTATATTGAATCAAACAAACTTGTGGATTATCTAGGAGGTAAAGATAATATTATTTCAATGGAAGTTAATATGTCTAGATTTAAGGTTACTCTTAATGATGTATCTAAAGTTAACAAAGAAGCAATTCAAAAAATGGGTGCAAAAGGTATAGTTGAAATAGATAATCAATTAAAAATTATATTAGGACCAAATGCAAAAACATTACTTAAATATATTGAAGAATTAAAAAAATAGGAGTATTTCCTATTTTTTTGTTAACCTGTAAAAATTAAATGAAGGTTTATTTAAAAATCTAAAATTAAAATCTGTTGTTCCAATACCGCTTGAAATATATAGGTCAGTATTATCAATTTTATAGTATGGTTTATAATATTTTTTTGCGTGTTCAAATTTAATTATAGGCCCATATATTGGTAAATTAACTTGTCCATTATGTGAGTGCCCTGCAAGTACTAAATCATAATTATACTTTTTGATATCATTAAAATCATCAGGATAATGCATAATATTTATTTTATAGTTAGATTTATTTTCATTTATGATTTTCTCTAAAAAGTCAGTTTTACTAGATAATGATGTTCCTGTCAATAATATTGAGTTATCAGCATCAACATAAATAACATCAAAATTATCATTTAAATTTATAAAACCTGCTGAATCCATTATTTCAGTATAATTATTTAACTTTTGATCATCATTTCCAGAAATATAATATTTTCCATAATTGCTAGATATTTTAGACAATTGTTCAATTATATTACTTTTTTCTTTATCATCAATTTTTATTGTTTTATCAATTAAATCACCTGTGAAGACAACAATATCAGGTTTCATATTATTAATTTCATTTGTTAATTTTTTTAACGAATTTATGTCAGTTGTTTTACCATAATGAAAATCTGAAAAATGTGCAATCTTAAATCCATTTAATGAATCTGTTATATTACTGTTTTTTATAGGATATTCTTTTATTATTAAACCCGTTGGACCAATATATCTAGAATAAATAACAATTAATATTAATACTAAAATTAAAGTAAAAAATAATTTTCTAAATAGACTTGGCTTTTTCTCTTTTACTATGTCATCATCATCTTCATTATTTTCTTCTAATAAATCATTAGAATATTCAATCTCGATATTATCTAAAGTATTTTCTATATCATTATTTCTTTTCATATTACCTCCAAAAATTTTAAATTCATTGTTATATGAACTTTAATATAACAATACTGTCTTTGATATATATTTATCATTATTAATGTTTTTATCTTACTTTCTTTATAATTATAACAAAAAAATCGCTTAAAAGGGTGTAAAAGTTAAAAAATTATGATATAATTAACTCATCAGCAAAGAGTGAGGCAAAAAACCTCGCTCTTTATATATAATGGGAGGTATATATGCTTGAAAAAATAAAAGAGATGTTAGTTGAACCATTAAAAAAAGAAAATATAGACATTGTAGATGTTTTATATGAAGATGAAGAAGGAGTAAAAAATCTATATATAATTATAGATAAAAAGCCATATGTTGACATAGATACATGTGTGCTTGCAACTAATATAGTTAATCCAATATTAGATGAAGCAGATTTAATAGAAGAAAGTTATGTATTAAATGTATGCTCAAAAGGAGGAGAATAAGATGAACGGATTAGATTTTATAAGAGCAGTTAAAGCACTTGCAAAAGAAAGAGGCATTAGTGAAGATGAAATATTTGATTATATGGAAACAGCACTTCACGCAGCTTTCAAAAAAAATAATAACGCAACAAATAGTAAAGTAAAAATAGATAGAGAAACAGGAGAAATAAAAGTAGTTGCATACAAGGTAGTTGTTGACGAAATAAATATGGAAGATGAAGAAGATGCACAAATCTTATTAGAAGAATTAGGAGATAATCCTAACCATTTAAAAGTAGGGGATGTTATTGAAGAAGAAGTAACACCAAAAGATTTTGGTAGAGTAGCAGCATCAACTTGTAAACAAGTATTTACACAAAAAGTTCGTGAAGCAGAAAGAGAAAGCATCATGAAAGAATTTGAAGACAAAGAAGGAGAATTAATGGTAGGTACTTTAGCAAGAGAAGATAAACAAAATTATTATGTAGATCTTGGTAGAGCACACGGAATCCTTCCAAAATCAGAAATAATTCCTGGTGAAGAATTAGTAATGGGTTCACAAGTTAAAGTATATGTTTCAAAAATAGAACTTGGTCAAAAAGGTGGCCCAGTTATACTTCTTTCAAGAAGTCATTATGGATTTGTAAAAAGATTATTAGAAAAAGAAATTCCAGAATTAAATGAAGGAATAGTTATTCTTTATAGCGTTGCAAGAGACCCAGGAAGCAGAAGTAAAATAGCAGTTTATTCAGAAAATGAAAAAGTAGATGCAGTAGGTGCTTGTATTGGTGAAAAAGGAATAAGAATTAATAATATTTCTAAGGAACTTAACGGTGAAAAAATTGATGTTGTAGAGTATAGCAAAGATTTAGTTCAATTTATTAAAAATGCTTTATCTCCAGCAAAAGATGTTGAAGTATATATATTAGATGATAAGAAAAGTGAAGCATTAGCAGTTGCAGAAGGGGATAATTTATCATTAGCAATTGGTAAAAAAGGACAAAATGTTAAACTTGCCGCAAGACTTACAAAATGCAAAATCGATGTAAAAACAAGAGAACAAGTTCAAGAAGAAGGAATAAATATTTATAAATATTACGAAGCATAAGGAGGTTTTTAATGAAAAATAAAAAAATACCACTTAGAACGTGCGTTGTAACAAAAGAAAAATTAGAAAAAAAAGATTTAATTAGGGTTGTCAAAAATAATGAAAATGAAGTTTTTGTTGATTTAACCGGTAAAGCAAACGGTAGAGGTGCATACATTAAAAAGGATATAGATGTTTTAAATAAAGCAAGAAAATCAAAGGTTTTAGATAAACATTTAGAAACTACTATTGATGATAGTGTATATGAAAAACTTGAAGAAATAATAAATCAATAAAAACAGTATTAGGGGGTAATATTTTGTCAGATAAAAGAGAAAACTATTTATCTTGGGACGAATATTTTATGATGAACGCACTTTTGATATCTGCAAGAAGTAAGGATCCACATAATAGAGTAGGTTCATGTATAGTAAATTCTGATAATAAAGTTTTATCAGTTGGTTATAATGGTCTTCCAAGAGGTATGAATGATGATGCATTTGACTGGGCATCAACTGGTGAAATAACAGGAATAAAAAAAGATGTTAAAGACTATTATGTAGTACATGCCGAAAGAAATGCAATATTAAATTATAGGGGTAGCCTAGATGATTTAAAAGGCAGTACTCTTTATGTAACTTGGTTTCCTTGTACGGAATGCACAAAGGAAATAATTCAAGTAGGTATTAAAAAGGTTGTTTATTTAAGAATGTATTCAAAAAAAGAATTAGTAGATATAAGCAAAATAATGCTTAATCATGCTGGTGTAGAAGTAGTTTGTTATGGTATAGATGATATTACAAAGGAAGAAGTAGAAAGTGTAACAGATGATGTATTATCACTTGCTAAAAAACTAGAAAGAAAAAATTAAAAGGAGGCGAATAGCTTATGATGAGTGTTAAAGAATATGCTTTAGATATAAATGTTACAGTTGAAGCAGTAATTAAAAAAGCACAAGAATTAGGTTATGATATTAAAAATGCAGATGATATGTTAGATGAGGACCAAATAATTGATTTGGACAATACTTTAACTATGAATGTGAATGAGGAAGAAGAACCAGAATATATAGATGAAATAACTGAAGAAAAGGATTATGATTTAGATGCAGAACTTGAAGATAAGGCTGAAGAACTTGCAAGTGCATCTCATATTAGATTTGATGATACTGTAAAAAAGCAAAAATTAAAGAAAAAGTCTGAAGTTCAAAAAGAAGATATGCATGCAAAAAGAAAGCAAATGTATAAGAATAAAGAAAAACTTATGCAAAATGAAGCATCTCATGATGATAATATTATAGTTTATAAAGAAGGAATGACAGTTAGCGAACTTGCTAAAGAATTAAATGTTAATCCAACTGAAGTAATAAAAAAACTAATGAATTTAGGTATAATGGCTAGTTTAAATAATTCACTTAGTTATGATGATGTAGAGATGATTGTAATTGATTATGATAAGACATTAAAGAGCTTCGAATCACAAGACAAGACTAATTTTGAAAAATTTGAAGTTAATGATGATCCAGCATCTTTAGTAGATAGACCAGCAGTTGTAACTATAATGGGACATGTTGACCATGGTAAAACAAGTTTACTTGACTACATCAGAAATAGTCATATTACAACTGGTGAATTCGGTGGAATTACACAACATATTGGTGCATATCAAATAGAAAAGAATGGTAAAAAGATAACATTCATAGACACTCCAGGACACGAAGCATTTACTGAAATGCGTGCAAGAGGTGCTGCTGTAACAGATATAGTTATTATAATTGTCGCAGCAGACGATGGTGTAATGCCTCAAACGGAAGAAGCAATAGATCATGCTAAAGCTGCAGGCGTACCTATAATAGTTGCTATAAATAAAATGGATAAACCAGGTGCAAATCCAGAAAAAATTATGACTGAAATGGCAGCTCGTGGTCTTACTCCAGAAGAATGGGGTGGAGATGTAATATATCAAAAAATATCTGCATTAACAGGTGAAGGTGTTAGTGATTTATTAGACAGTATTCAACTTGTTGCAGAAATGAGTGAATTAAAAGCAAATCCAAATAGATATGCCCTAGGTACAGTAATTGAATCAAAACTTGATAAAAATGTTGGTTCAACAGTAACATTACTTGTTCAAAATGGAACACTTAGATTAGGTGACCCAATTGTTGTTGGGACAACTTATGGAAAAGTTAGAACTTTAAAAGATGATTTAGGAAGAGAAGTAGTTGAAGCACTTCCATCTACACCAGTTGAAATAACAGGTTTAAGTGACGTTCCATCATCTGGTGATAGATTTATGGCTTTTGAAACAGAAAAAGAAGCTAAAACTATTGCGGAAAATAGAAAAGAACAAGCAAAACTTAAAAATAGTAAAAATAATAAAGCAATTTCCCTAGATGATTTATTTGATAAAATTAAATCAGGTGTAAAAGAAATAAATGTAATACTTAAAACTGATGTTAAAGGAACAGAAGAAGCAGTTAAAAATTCTTTATCTAAGATAGAAGTAGAAGGTGTTAGAGTTAATGTAATTAGAAGTGGTGTTGGAACAATTACTGAAAGTGATATAGTACTTGCAAATGCATCTGATGCTATTATAATTGGATTTAATGTAAGACCAAATGCAAAAACTTTAGAAGTTGCAAAAGAATATAATGTAGATATAAGACTTCATAATATTATCTATAAATTAGTTGAAGAAATGGAAAGTGCAATGAAAGGTATGCTTGATCCAGAATATGAAGAAAAAGTAATTGGTTCAGCAGAAGTTAGAAAATTATTTAAATTCTCTAAAGTAGGTACTATCGCAGGATGTATGGTAACAGACGGAGTAGTAAGATCAAATGCTAAAGCAAGATTAATAAGAGATGGTGTTGTTGTTTATGATGGCGCAATTAATACAATTCAAAAAGAAAAAGATCAAGCTAAAGAAGTTAAAAAAGGATTTGAATGTGGTATTACTCTTGAAAATTATAATGATATAAAAGAAAAAGATATAATTGAAGCATATGAAATGGTTGAAATAAAAAGATAAAAAAATTTAAAAAGGGGGAATTTCTATGCAACAAATATTAGAATCTTTAAATGGACAAATGCAATTATTAAATTTTCTAGGTTATGAATTTGATATAAGCAGGTTTAATAAATCAATAATTAATGATGCTAATATATTAAAAGGTGAAAAAAAAGTTGGAAAATTTAGTGTAAAAAAACAAAATTTGTTATTTCTAGAAAGATATAGAAAACAAATTTGTAATATTTTTGAATATAGAGAATATTCAAAAGATAAATCAAAAAATATGCATGTTATGTGTCATACAGAAATAAAAGATGGTAAAAATAGGATTGATTGTTATAATGGAATAAAAAAGAATTATTCAGATAATGCTATAATTGATAATTATATATCAATTAGGACAAATAATAATCTTGTTCTTAGTAAAACAAGTATGTTAGAGGATGAAAAAATAGTTGTAAACTATGAAGGCAAAAAAGTATCATTTTATTTTGAAGCTATGATGTACAAATCTAAAATTATTGTTACAACAGATAACTGTACTGTTAGAATTGAAAAAGGTACGGATGATACATATTTAGAAATAGAACATGACGATAGATATATAGGTGAAAGTGATAGTATATATAGTATTTACAGAGATAATAGGGAACTATTTAAAGCATTAGATTCATTAATAAAAAAAGAAACAGGATATAATTTGTTTCTTAATGCAGTAGATTATATTAAGACAAAAAATAAAATAAAAGTATATAGACCAGAATAAGAGGTGTTAAAATGAGCATTAAAACAGAAAGACTTGCAAATTTACTTGTTAAAGAAATCAGTTCAATTTTAATGACTGAAATAAAAGACGAAGATATTAAATTTGTAACAATAACACATTTAGATTTATCTAGCGATTTATCTTATGCAAAAGTTTATTGTACAGTTTTAAATGATGAGAACAGAGATAAATGTATTCATGATTTAAATGGTGCAAAAGGATTTATTAGAAGTGAACTTATGAAAAGAAAATTAGAAATGAGAAAAATCCCAGAACTTCATTTCGTATTTGATGAATCAATAGATTATGGAAATAAAATAGAAAAGATAATAAAAGAAATACATGAAAATGATTAGTATTGACTAAATGCTATCTTTATAATAAAATATAATTGTAATTTGATTGTGATTAATATATAAGTAGTTATTATTTATGAAAAAAAGAGACTTAGTGGTTTGCTGAAAACTAAGCATAGTAATAATGAAATTACAATATTATGAATTAAAGCGTAAATTCATGCGTTAAATGAAAAAAGTGCATAGAAAAGTCTATGAAGTAAGGTGGTACCGCGTTTAATCGTCCTTACATCATGGACTTTTTTTAAATATTAGGAGGAAAAATTATGAATTTTTATGATGAATTAAAATGGAGAGGTCTTATAAAAGATGAGGCTGGAGATGATTTAGAAAAAATAATAAATGAAAAAAAGGCATGTTTCTATTGGGGTACGGATCCTACTGCCGATAGTCTTCATATTGGACATTATTCTAGTTTAGTAACTGCTAAGAGACTTGCAAAAGCAGGATTTCATCCAATATTATTAGTTGGAGGAGCAACTGGTATGATAGGTGATCCAAGACCAACATCAGAAAGAGAAATTATCTCAAAAGAAACAGTTTTAAATAATGTTGAATCTATAAAAAAACAAGTTGAAAAAATATTTGATGGTAATGTTGAAGTAGTTAATAATTATGATTGGTACAAAGATGTTAATATTCTTGATTTTTTAAGAGATACAGGAAAATATATCAATGTTAATTATATGCTTAATAAAGATATTATTAGTAGAAGACTTGAAACAGGTATAACTTTTGCAGAATTTACTTATACATTATTACAAGGTAATGATTTTGTACATTTATTTGAAGAAAAAAATTGTATAATGCAAGCTGCAGGCTCTGATCAATGGGGAAATATAACAACAGGAATTGAATTAATAAACAAAAAATTAGGTAAAAAAGCATACGCATTTACAATGCCTTTAATATTAGATTCAAATGGTAAGAAATTTGGAAAATCAGAAGGAAATGCATTATGGCTTGATATAAATAAAACATCAAGTTATGAAATATATCAATATTTAATAAATAGTAGTGATGAAAAAGTAGAAGAATATTTGAAAGTATTTACATTCTTAAATAAAGAAGAAATAGAAAAAGTTATGAGCGAACACAATGAATGCCCAGAAAAAAGAATTGCTCAAAAAACACTTGCAAAAGAAATTATAACTGATTTACATGGTACAGAAGAATATAATAAAGCATTAAAAATAACAGAAGCATTGTTTAGTGGTAATATTGCATCACTTTCTGAAAGTGAATTAAAAGATGCATTATCAGGAGTCCAAACAGAAACAATAACAGAAGAAATGAATGTTGTTGATATGCTTGTAAACACTAAGATTTTATCAAGTAAAAGAGAAGCAAGAGAATTTATTAATAATGGTTCAATAAGCATTAATGGAGAAAAAATAAATACTACTGATATGCTTGTAAATAAAGAGAAAGCGTTATATAATAAATATATAGTAGTAAGAAGGGGAAAGAAAAAATACTACTTAGTTATATTTAATTAGGAGGTAAAAATGGCAAAATTATTTTCAAAAGAAAAAGATATAGTTTTAAAAGTAATTAACTCAATACTTGTGATATGGCTTATTGCGGCCGTTGTAATTACATTTGGAGTGGGAATTAAAATAATAAATAAAAATGAAATGTTATCATATACTGATTATTCAAAGCAAATATGTGATTTAGATAAGATTCCTGCAGAAGAAATAGATCAAGATACAATAAAGGATAATTGTTACGCAAGTTATATTTCAGAAAAGAAAGATAATGAATCATATAATAATGCAAATGTTAACAATATATTAATATCCTTATCAAACGTTGTTATAGTTACACTATTTTTAAGTTTATTAAATAAAAAATATAAATAGTCAATAGACTATTTTTTTTTATTTAAAAATTTTTATAACATATATGTACGAAAGAATAAAATAAAAAAACCTAGATATTTCTAGGTTTTTATTATCTACTATAGAATTCAACGATTAATGCTTCATTTATATCTGAGCTAAGTTCGCTTCTTTCTGGTAATCTAACATATGTACCTTCAAGTTTATTCTTATCGAAAGTAACAAATTCAACAGTATTGTTGATAGCTTCTAAAGCTTCTTTGATAGCTTTATGATCTTTTGATGATTCTTTAACACTAATTACATCACCAGGTTTAACCATATATGAAGGAATATCAACTTTTTTACCATTTACTAAGATATGTCCATGGTTAACAATTTGTCTTGCACCTCTTCTTGTTCTAGAAAGTCCCATTCTATAAACTATGTTATCTAATCTACTTTCAAGAAGTCTTAAGAAGTTTTCACCATGAATACCTTGCATTTTACCAGCTTTATTAAATAATAGTCTGAATTGTTTTTCATTTAAACCATAAGTAAATTTAACTTTTTGTTTTTCGTTTAATTGGATAGAGTAGTTAGAAGCTTTTGCTTTTCTATCTTGTCCATGTTGACCAGGTTTATATGGTCTTTTAGCTAAATCCTTACCATTTTCAAGTGTTGAGAAACCAACTCTACGACTTTTCTTATTAGCAGGTCCTGTGTATCTTGACATTTTCCTTTTCCTCCTTTACTAGATTTCAAACTTTAAGTATTATACTTGCCAATATATAGGGTGTTATATTTTAATATGTTCCATCGTGCGTAGCTTTTAAAAGGGCACGGTACTAATAATACTGTTACGTATATAACGCATTACATATTTCAAGTAACTGCTACAAAATGTTTGCACACATATTATAACATAAAATAAAAAATAGTCAAACATAATATTAATAAATTAACAGCAAAAATAGTAGAAAAATACAATATTTTGTGTTAAAATGTAAATAATAGAGGTGAATTATGAATAATGCTCTTTTTATATTTACAATTTACATAGTAACTATCATTATTTTAATAGTAATTTTTGCACTTAGAAATTCTAAGCAAAATAAAAAATTAAAAGAATCTATTAGTGAACTTGAAAAAGAAAAAAATTTGATAATTAACGCACCTATTTTAAATGAGTTATCAAAGGTTGAAGCATTAGTTAAAGATGATAAGTTAAAATATAAATATGATAATTGGCAACATAAATTTGATGATATAAGAAATATTTATATTCCTAAGGTAACAGATATGCTTCTTGATGCTGATGATTTAGTTGCAAGAAAAAAGTATAAAGAACTTAAAACCTTACTCGCTGATATAGAATTAAAAATTTATAGACTTAGAGAAAAGACAAATACATTATTATCAGAAATAAAAGAAATAACATTAAGCGAAGAAAAAAATAGAAATCAAATTGTAAAACTAAAAAACAAATATAGAGGAATAAAACAAGACTATGAAAAAAATAAAGCTGACTATAAACCAGTAAATAATCAAATAGAGCTTCAATTTGAAAACATTGAAAAAAGATTTCAAGAGTTTGAAATTGTAATGGAAAAGAAAGATTATGATGAGATAAATTATTTGGTAAAAGGTATTACTGAAATGATTGATCATATTGAATATGTTGTAAAAGAAGTTCCCGCAATTTTAATTATGTGTAATGAATTAATACCAGGAAAGATTGAAGATATATCAAATCTATATATAAAAATGACAAGAGAATTATATCAACTTGATTATTTAAATGTTGAATATAATATTAAAGAAACAGAAAAAAAAGTAAAAGATGTTTTAGATAGAGTTAAAGTTTTAAATTTAGAAGATGTTGTATTTGAACTTAAAACAATAGTTAATTATTATGATTCTCTATATAGTGATTTTGAATATGAAAAAATATGCAAAAAAACATTTGAATCTAATGTAAAATCATTTAAAACAAAGTTAATAAGAACAAATAAAATTATAAGCAATTTAATGGGTCAAATAGATTCTTTATCAGAAACATATGATTTAAAAGAAGACGATGTAAAGAGATTAAATATAATCAATGATGAGACTAGAAAAATTAAAGATAGCTATAATAATTTAATGGATTGTAGTAAAAATCATACATTTCCATATTCTAAACTTGTAAAAGAACTTGATGTGTTAATGATTAAAGTATCAAAACTTGAAGAATCTCTTAATTATGATTTAAAAACAATAGGTAGTATGAAAGATGATGAGATAAGAGCAAGAGAACAACTTGATAATATTAAAAATTTGCTTAAAAAAGCAAAGAATAGAATTAGACTTTATAATATTCCAGTTATTCCAGATAATTACTTTGTAGAACTTCAAGATGCATCTGATGCAATTAAAGAAATACAAAAAGAGTTAAACAAAAAACCTATAAATATAGAAACACTTAATATAAGAGTTGATACAGCAAGAGATCTTGTTTTCAAAGTATTTAATACAACAAATAGTTTACTTAAAACAATAGTGATGTTCGAAGAAACTTATGTTTACGGGAATAGATACAGAAGTTATAAAGAAAAAGTTAATGAAGGTTTAAATTTTGCTGAAAAATTATTCTTTAAAGGTGAATATAAAAAGGCTTTAGAAGTAACTATGAATGCAATAGATTATGTTGAACCAGGAATACACAATAAAATAATGAAAGCATATAACGAAAATTAGGAGGAGAAAATGGATAGAGTACAGGAAGAACTAGAAAATAAAAGATTGAATGCTAAAAACAAGATTTATAATATTGATAGAAATAATGAAGTAGCGTTTAGTGATAAATATGATTTTGAAGATGAATATCTTTCAGATAATGCTAAGAAAGAAAAGAAACAAGAAATATCCAAAAAATCAAATAAAAGAGGTTTTAAAAAAAGAAATTTTGTACCATTTATAATTGGTAGTTTAGCAGTTGCACTTGTTGGTACAGGAGCATATAATTTAGGTAAACAAAAGGGAACAAAGGAACAAGAAGAAAAGATATTTTCTACAATTGCTAGAACTTGTAATATTTCAAATGCACAACCTCAAATATTAAATGCGTGGGCAAATGATTCTATTGGAAAATTAGAAAAATATGTTGAAAATACTGGCATAAGAAATGGTAATGAAATTTTAGAAAATATAAAAAGTGAATATCTTTCTAAAGTTGTTTTGGATTATGAAAATTTCATTGATTCAAATGGTAATATCGATGAATATAATAAGCTTATTGATGATTCTAAAAAACTAGAAAATAGACTTAATGATACTGGATATAATATAGATTTTTCATTTAGTAATTCTGATTATGCGTATATGGTATTGGTTGATCCAAATAATCATATTGTAAATAATTTAACTACAGATCAAAATTTATCAATGTATGTTGCTGATGAATTTTATAATGGTGAATCATTTAGTGCTGATTCAATACTTTCTAATGATGGTATAGTTTATTCACCATATGGAAAAGAAGAAAATGTAAAAACATTAAATTAGAAAATGAGTAATCATTTCTTTTTTTATTTCATAAAATTTATTAGGTGATTAATATGCTAAAGAAAATATTAAAGGTAACTGCAGTCTTATTATTAGTAGGATTTAGTTTCTTTTATACTGAAAAAGTAACAATTATCGCTAGGAATTCCGATCCTATAATGAGAGCCATTAAGGAAGAAGAAAAAGATAAAAAAATATCAAATGTAAATCCAATCGTAAATAAAGATGAATACAAAACTGGTATAAATGGCTGCGAGATAGATGTAGATGAAAGTTATAGCAAAATGAGAAGTGTTGGTGAGTTTAAGGAAGAATTAATTGTTATGAAAGAGGTTTCTAATGATAAAGATTTAACAAATAAATATGTAATTGGTGGAAATAATAAAGATAAAAAAGTTTCATTAATATTTTTTGTTAACAAAGATATAAATAATGATTTAACTAATTATATAAATGAAAAAGATATAAAAGTAAATTATTTTATAGATGGTAAATATTTAGAAGAAAATCTAATTACAGTAAAATTTTTATCAGAAAATAATAATATATATTATTTAGGAATGGACGATAAATATAGTGATGAATATATGCTTTATCATAATAATTTAATAGGCATGAATGGTACTAATGAATCAAAATACTGTTTTACAAATGATAAAAATAATGAAACTCTAAAAATATGTAATGATTATAATATGACTACAATTAAATCAGATGTTATTAAGGATAATGTTTATAAAACTATTAAAGATAAACTAAATAATGGTGTAATATTTGCAGTTGATTCAGATAATATAGATGAAATTAAAGTATCAATTAATTATATACTATCAAAAGGATATAATATTGTATCGTTAGAAGATTTATTATCAGAAAAAAATGGTTGTAATATGTAGAATCTTTTTAGATTCTTTTTTTTGTGGTATACTTTTCTTGGTGATTACTTATGAAAAAAACAGAATTATTGTCTCCTGCAGGTAACTTAGAAACATTAATGGTTGCAGTTCAAAATGGTGCGGACGCTATTTATATGGCAGGTAAGAAATTTGGTGCAAGAGCATTTTCAGAAAATTTTAATGATGATGAAATAATAGAGGCAATTAATTATTGTCATTTATATGGTGTTAAAATTTATATAACTATTAATACAATTGTTTATGATGATGAAGTAGAAGACTTTATTAACTATGTAGATTTTATATATAAAAATGGAGTAGATGCAGTTATTATACAAGACTTAGGTATGGCAGATTTAATACATAAAACATTTCCAAATTTAGAAATGCATGCTTCAACACAGATGAATGTTCATAATATTAATGGACTTAAATTTCTAAAAGAAATGGGCTTTAAGAGGGTAGTACTTGCTAGAGAAGTTCCTATAGAAACTATAAAAAAAATGAAAGAAGAAGTTGATATAGAACTTGAAGTATTTGTTCATGGTGCTTTATGTATATCTTGTTCAGGAGAGTGTTACTTTAGTTATTTTGAATGTAATAGAAGTGGTAATAGAGGAAAATGTGCCCAGGTTTGCAGACAACCATATACATTATTAAATGGTGATAAAACGGTAGAATTAGGAGATAAATATTTACTTAGTCCAAAAGATTTATGTACTATAAATAATTTAGATGATTTAATTAAAATAGGTGTAGATAGTTTTAAAATAGAAGGAAGAATGAAAAGTAAAGAATATGTTGGGCTAGTTACTAGATGTTATAGAAATAAAATAGATTATGATAAAGTAAGTGATGAAGATATTACTAATATGAAAAAGGTATTTAATAGAGGATTTACTTTAGGTAATCTATATAGTAAAAGAGCAAAAGAATTTATTAATGGATTTAGACCTAATCATTTAGGTGTATTGATTGGTGAAGTAATAGATTATAAAAAAGGAAAAGTAAAAATAAGACTAACTGATTATATAAATCAAGGTGATGCAGTTAGATTTATTCAAAATAATGAAATAGGATTTTATTTAAATAGAATATATAAAAATGACTTACTTGTTAATGGCGCTAAAAAAGGTGAAATTGTAGAATTTGATTCAAAAGAAGAAATAAAAAAAGGAACTAAGGTTTATAAAACAATAGATATAAAATTAAATAATTATATAAATGAAACAAGTGTTAATTTAAGAAAAGTATTAATAGATGGAGAATTTAAAGTACAAAATAATAAAATTATATTTACTGTTACAGATAAAGAAAATACAGAAAAAATTATTCTTAATGATTCTGTTTTTAAAGCAAAAAACAAACCTACTTTAGAAAGTGATATAAAAGAAAAATTAAACAAACTTGGTAATGATATTTATGTATTTGATAATTTAAAAATAGATATTCCTTCTGATATATTTATACCAATGACTACTATTAATAATCTTAGAAGAGATATTTTAAAAAAATTAACAGATGATAGAATTAGAGTAAAAAATAATTATCAAAAGAATAATGTAATATTAAATAAATCAGGAATAAAAATTACAAATGATATATTTTTTGAGGTACAAAATAAAGAACAATTAGAATATATTTTAGATAATACAGATTATAAGTGTTATGTAAATAATGCACTACTATACTCACAATATAAAAATAATGATAGAGTAATATTTAAAATGCCTAGAATTAATAATTCAAATATTAAAAATGAAAATACTTTAATTTCAGAAATAGGTGAAATCACAAAAAATACTATTACTGATACATATTTTAATGTCGTTAATTCATATTATATAAATTTTCTTTATAATAAGGGTGTAAAAAAGGTAACACTTTCATATGAACTTACAATAGAAAATATTGAAAATCTTATTAAAAGTTATAGGAATAAATATAATGAAGAACCTAATTTAGAAGTTGTTATTTATGGAAAACCAGAACTTATGATAAGTAAGTATTGTCTTTTAAATACATATGTAAATAAAGAAAAAATATGTAATGAGTGCGTTAAAGATTATTATCTAGTAGATAAATATAATAAAAAATTCCCTATTAGAAGCGAAAATTGTTATATGAAAATACTTAATTATAAAGATATTAATTATTTAGATAAAATAGATAAGTTACAAAGTATTGGAGTTACTAATTATAAGATAATACTTGATAGAGAAAACATAGAAGAAATAAAATTAATTATAAGTGCTTTAAAAATAAAAGAAAATATATTATAATCATAATAGAGGTAGATAATATGAAAATGAAAGAAAAGGGTTTTACATTGGTAGAATTATTAACAGTTTTTGTAATACTTTCAATAATTCTTGGAATGGTAGTAGTAAACGTTAATAATTATTCAAGTAAACAAAGAGAAAAAGATTATGAAAATTTAGTTAAAATAATAGAAGAAAATGCAAAAGTACTTGTTAATAAAAATGAAGATTTATTTGTTGGTGTAACAAATAATGTCTCAAGTAAAGTTGTTGATGTAAATGGTAATACATTAAATGGTTGTAAATTTTCTTATGATTTATTAGTGGATAATAATCTTATGGATAAAGATACAGTAAATCCAGTGGATAATAAAGCATTTTATGATAATAATTATTCAATAATTGCAACATTATCTGATAAAGGAACATATAATTATGAACTAAAACAAAATGTTAATAATAGTTATACTAAATGTATAAATTAAAAATATATTTTTAATTTATAAAATATGTTATTTTATTTAAGCGTTTAAGTTACCTTTTCATATATTAAAATGAGGAGGTAACTTTTTATGTCTTGTCAAAATTTTGAAGAAATAAAGAAAAATTTAGAATTAAGTAAAAATTTGAGAAAACTTGGAATTTGTTCAGTAGTTATTGGACCCACTGGACCAACGGGTATGACGGGTACTCAGGGAGAAATTGGACCTACAGGACCAACAGGAATTCAAGGCCCTCAAGGAGAAAGAGGCCCAACAGGTCCAAGTGGAACAGTGCCACTTTCATCAAATGAGGGAGTAGTTCATGCAAGTTTTCTTGAAACTGAAGATACTGGTGTTATGAGTTTTGATAATACCTGGTTTGTACCTAATCCATCAGAATATTTTAAATTATTAGATAATTCACATATAGAAGTTGAACCAGGTATTTATAAAATATCATTTTCTTGCTATATAACAGGTGTTGATGCTGATCATGGTATAGAAGTTTATTTGATGGATGATACAGGAGCTGCTATTAAAGATTTTGACTATAAGTTAGAACAGGGAACTCTTAGTCAAATGAATTATTCAAGAGTAGTATTATTTAGATTTGAAAAAACAACTGTATTAAGTGTATCAGTGGTGTTAATTGGTGATAAAGGTACATCTAATGTAAAAGTCTCAGATACAAATTTAGTTTTAGAAAAAATACATGAATAAAAAAATAAAGACAAATGCTTTTAAAATTTGTCTTTTTTTGTTATAATATTAATGCTTATTTCTTTAGTAAAAAATGAAAGGAGAAAATAATGAGTAAAATTAAAATTTTTAGTTTAGGCGGACTTAATGAAAGCGGAAAAAATATGTATGTTGTTGATGTTGATAATGACTTATTTATTTTTGATGCAGGACTTAAGTATGCTGATGATAAAATGCTTGGTGTTGATTATATAATACCTGATTTAAAGTTTTTGAAAGATAATTTAAAAAGAATAAAAGGTATATTTATAACACATGCACATGAAAAATATATGGGTGCAGTAAGTGATATTGTTAAAAATATTCCTAGTATAAAAGTTTATGCAACTAAATTTACTGTGGATATTCTAAAAAAAGAGTTTGAAGATAACAATATTAAATATAATAACTTACATTTAATAAGTGCTCATAAAAATATTAAATTTGGTAAAAATAGTATTTTTCCAGTTAGTTTAACACATTCAGTACCGGATACTGTTGGATATGTTTTAAATACATCTGATGGCGCTATTTGTTATACTGGTAACTTTGTATTTGATTCTAGTATGACTGGTTCATATAAAACAGATATTGGTAAACTTGCTTATATTGGTAAACAAGGAGTATTATGTCTTTTAAGTGAATCAGAATATGCTGATAGACCAGGATATACAACACCAAATAATAGAATTGCAAGTGATGTAAGAGATGCACTTTTACATAACGAAGGTAGAATAATATTTACTGTATTTACAAATCATATATCAAGGCTTCAAGAATTATTTAATGAAGTAGCTAAAACTCATAGAAAAGTGGTTGTTATGGGAAAAAGAATGCAAACATTAATTAATTATGTAATTGATGAAGGATATGTAAATTTTGATAAAGAACAAATTGGTAATTTAAATAATCTAAATGATAGAGATGCAATTATATTAATATCTAATGAAAACGAAAAACCATATGTAAATTTAGATAGAATTGTAAACGGATATGATAAATATGTTAAAATAAATCCTAGTGATACAATCTTTTTCTTAGAGCCTGTTCAAGTAGGTATGGAGAAAAAGGCTGCTAAAATAACAGATGAAATAAGCAAATTAGGAGCAAATGTTATAACATTATCAAGTAAGAATCATTTATTAAATCATGCATCACAAGAAGATTTAATGTTAATGCTTAACTTAATGAATCCAAAATATTATTTTCCAGTAATTGGTGAATATCGTCATCAAGTAGAAAATGCTAATATAGCATCTAGTATAGGTATGGATAAAAATAATATAATACTTAAACTTAATGGTGAGGTTGCTACATTTGTAGATGGAAAATTAACAGAAGATAAAGAAATCGTTAAGATTGATGAATTATTAATAGATGGTAACTCAACTCAAGATATTGGTGAACTTGTACTTAAAGATAGAGAACTTTTAAGTGATAATGGTATAGTTATAATATGTGCTACATTAAATAGAAAGACTAAAGAAATAGAAGCTGGGCCAGAAATATTAACAAGAGGATTTATTTATGTAAAAGAAAATAATGAAATAATTGAAAAAATGAAAGAAATTTCTCTTGAAGTTATTAATTCAAATATTAGTGATAACTATGTTGAATTTAATAAAATCAAAAATGGTATTCGTGAAGAATTAGGTAAATATTTATTTAGTGAAACAGAATGTAAACCAATGATAATTACAGTAATAACAGAGATATAGAAAAGTAATAAATGCTTTTCTATTTTTCTTTTCTATGATATAATTTTATTAGAGAGTAGGCGTGTAATATGGCAAAAAAGAAACAAAAGAAAAAAGAAAATAATTCTGGCTTTAAATATCCAATAGAGATAAAGGGTATTGTTTTTATCGTTATTGCAATTATTGGCTTTTTAGGATTTAAAGCAAATGTTCTTGGAACTATTATTAAAGGATTTGCAATGTTTTTAATGGGATCATTTGATTTTATAGTATTATTAATAATGCTTATTTCAGGTTTTTATATGCTTGTTAAAAGAGAAAATCCTAAATATTTTTCATCTAGAATGATAGGAATATATATTTTTTTAGTGGGTTTATTATCACTTGCGCATTTAAATTATTTAGATGTAAATAGTACTTTCTTTGATACGATGAAAAATACAATAGATGAAGTAATAAAATGTATTAATACTAAGGTAAGTTTTGCAGGTGGTGGAGTAATAGGTGCATTCTTTATATCAATATTTTATTACTTACTTGGTAAGATGGGAAGTATAATAGTTATTAGTGTACTTATGTTAATTGGTGTTATTTTAGTATCAGATTTATCTATTAGTGATGCAATTAGTAAAATAAGAGAAAAATTAAAGAGGAAAAAAGAATCATCTAATGAAGAAGATGATGAATATGAAAATGAAGAAGATGAAGAAGACTATGATGAAGAAACTGGTGAAGTAATAGATAAAAAAGCAAAAAGAAAAGCAGAAAAAGAAAAAATTAAACTTGCTAAAGCAAAAAGGCTTTCTTATATAGAAGAAGATGACGAAGAAGAGGAAGAAGAAGTCATTCCTAAAAAACAAGAAGAAAAAAAGGAAGAAACTCCTGCTTCTAATAAGTATTTAAATTATGTACTTCCAGATCTTAGTATACTAGATGCTGGTGATAATAATTCTAAGAAAAAAGGTCAAGCAAAAAATGAAGCTATGATTTTAGATAATGCTAAAAGACTAGATGGTGTACTTAGAGACTTTGGTATAACAGCAAAAGTAAAAACTGCCCACGTTGGACCATCAATTACACAGTATGAATTAGAAGTTAAATCAGGAACAAAAATTAGTAAAATTAAAGCATTAAGTAGTGAAATTGCTCTTGCATTAGCTGCAACAGATGTAAGAATACAAGCACCTATTCCAGGTAAGAGTACTGTAGGTGTTGAATTACCTAATAAAATATCTACAGGTGTATCATTCTATGAAATGATGCAAGAACTTTTAAAAGAAAATTCTGATAATAAACTTCGTGTTGCACTTGGTAAAGATATAATGGGACAACCTATATTTATGGATATTAATAAAACACCACACCTTTTAATCGCAGGATCAACTGGTTCAGGTAAATCAGTATGTGTTAACTGTATTATAAGTTCAATACTTATGAGAGCAAAGCCAGATGAAGTTAAATTAATAATGGTTGATCCTAAAAAGGTTGAACTTACTATGTATAACTGTATTCCGCATTTATTAATGCCAGTTATAACAGATCCTAAGAAAGCATCAGCAGCACTTCAAAAAGTTGTTGATGAAATGGAAAAAAGATATGAATTATTTAGTGATTCAAAAACTAAAAATATAGAAGGTTATAATGCTAAATTAAGAGCACAAAATGAATTATTACCAGTAGAATCACAAAAACCATTATTACCTTATATTGTAGTATTAATTGATGAACTTGCTGATTTAATGTTAGTTGCATCAAAAGAAGTAGAACAATCAATAATGAGAATTACACAAATGGCTAGAGCTGCAGGTATACATTTAATAGTAGCAACTCAAAGACCATCAACAGATGTAATTACAGGTGTTGTAAAAGCAAATATACCATCTCGTATATCATTTGCGGTATCATCTCAAATAGATTCAAGAACAATACTAGATCATCCTGGTGCTGAAAAATTACTAGGTAAAGGTGATATGCTTTATGCGCCAATGGGTGCAACTTCTCCAACAAGAATACAAGGTGCATTTATTTCAGAAGAAGATGTTGAAAAGATTGCAAATAAAACAATTGAACAACAAAAAGCAGTATACGATGAAAACTTTATGAAACTTGATGAAGTTGGAAGTAAAACAAGTATTGATAAAGATGATGTTGATAATGATGACCCATTATATAATGATATAGTTGAGTTTGTTATATCAACTAGAAAGGCAAGTGCATCATTACTTCAAAGAAGATTTAAACTTGGTTATAATAGAGCAGCAAGAATAATTGATTTACTTGAAGAAAGAGGTATTATTGGACCTGCTAATGGATCAAAACCAAGAGAAGTATTAGTAGATAATGACAAAGAAGATGAAGAATAGATTCATCTTTTTTCTTAATATAATCATAAACTATGATATAATTAAAATGGAAGGTGATAAAAAATGGCAACAGCACATAATATGGCAAATCCTGGTGATATAGCAAAAACAGTTATAATGTCAGGTGATCCACTTAGAATAAAAAAAATAGCAGAGGATTATTTAGAAAATCCAAGACTTGTAAATAACATAAGAAATATATATGCATATACAGGAACATATAAAGGAAAAGAGTTAACAGTAATGGCTCATGGAATGGGAATACCAAGCATGGGTATTTATTCATATGAATTATTTAAGTTTTATGGAGTAGAAAAAATAATAAGACTTGGTTCATGTGGATCATATTCAAAAGATATTAATTTACTTGATATAATACTTGTTGATAAAAGTTATACAGAAAGTAATTTTTCATATACTTTGAACAATGAACATGTAAATTTAGCAGAATCTAGTAAAAATTTAACAGATTTAGTGGAAAACGTAGCAAAAAGAGAGAATATAAATATTGTAAGGGGTAATGTATGTTCATCTGATTGCTTCGATTGGTATATGACAGATCTAAGTAAATTCTTAGAAAGATTACCAAAAGATTTAAATATAATAGCGGCAGAAATGGAATCATTTGCGTTATTCTATATTGCAAAATTACTTAATAAAGAAGCAGCTTGTCTTTTAACTGTTGTAGATTCACATGCTAAAAAAGAAGAATTAACTGCAGAACAAAGACAAAATAGTATTGATAAGATGACAATATTAGCTCTTGAGAGCATATTATAATAATTTTTATAAATACTAATAAGGGAGGAAATATATGGAATACAAAAAATATGAATATGATAATTATACAGTACATTTCTTTAATACAGATAAATTTAAAAGTATATTATTATCTACTATTTTTATTAACGAATTTACAAAGGAATCTTTAACAAAAAGTGCATTACTTAGAAGATTACTTACAAATACAAATGGAATATTAAAAACAGAAACTGATATGGTTAAAATGAGTTATAATTTATATAATTCTTATGTAGGAATAGAAAATATTTTACATAATAATGTTTTATCTACAGATTTCTTTATGGAAATTCTAGAAGATAAATATTCAGAACCTGGTCTTTTAGAAAAAGCACTAGATCATTATTTTAATACAATGTTTATTCCAAATGTAGAAAATGGTAAATTTGATAGTAATAATTTCAAATTAGCGAAAAAATCTTTAAGTGATTTATATGATACTGAAAAAGATAATAAAGATAGATATGCATATTTAAAAGCATATGAAATGATTGACCCAGAATATTTAAGATATCCAACAATTGGTTATAAAGAATGTTTAGATGGTTTAAATGAAGAAAATATGTATGAATATTATAAAGAATTTTTAAAAAGTTCAAATGTAAATATATTTGTATTTGGTAACTTTGATAATGATAAGGTATTAAATATAATTAATGATAGAGTTAAAGGTAAATTTAGTAAAAATGAAAATAAATATAGACATAATAACTTTGCTTTAGAAAGAGAAGTAAAAGAAAAAATAGAACAAGATAAAAATAATCAATCAAAACTAGTTATGTTATTTAAAGTTTCAGATATTACTGATAGAGAAAGAAATGTTATTTTACCACTATTTAATAGAATATTTGGTCTTGGATCAGATTCTAAATTATTTAAAAATGTTAGAGAAAAAAAATCACTTGCGTATGTTATTAGATCAAATATAAGCAGAGAAGATAATGTTTTATCAGTATTTGCGGGTATTAATGGAGAAAGTAAGGATGACGTAGTAAACGCTACAAAAGAAGAATTAGAAAATATGCAAAATGGTGAAATAACAGATGAAGAATTTAATAACGCAATTATTTCTAGAAGATCAATGCTTAATAGTTTTCTAGATGAAAATACTTCAATACTTTACTCAGATGTAAGTAAAATTCTTACAAATAATGATGATATAGATGAAAGAATTAAAAATCTAGAAACGGTAACAAAGGATGAAATAGTAGAGTTTTCTAAAAAAATAAATTTAAATATCATATATATGTTAGAAGGGACAAATAAAAATGCAGAAGATTAATTTAGAAGGATTAAATGAATATGTTGCTTATGAAAAACTTGATAATAATCTAGATGTTTATGTGTATAGAAAAAAAGATTTTCATTCATTTTATGCATATTATATAACTAATTATGGAGCACTTAATACAGAATTTGTTCCAATAAATGAAGAAAAAATGCATAAATTTCCTGATGGAATTGCTCATTTTTTAGAACATAAAATGTTTGAAAAAGAAGATGGACATGTTTTAGAAAAATTTCCTTTAATAGGAGGATCAAGTAACGCATTTACAAGTTATACGCATACTGTTTATCAAGTAAGTGGTACAGAAAAATTTTATGATAATTTAAATTTATTAATTAATTTTGTTGAAAATCCATATTTTACTGACAAAAATGTTGAAAAAGAAAAAGGGATTATTAAACAAGAATTATTTATGGGTAAAGATAATCCATATAGAGTATTTGCTTTTGAAAAATTAAAGAACCTATTTGTAAATTTGGGTTATGGAAGAGAAATAGTTGGTGAAGAAAAAGATATTGATAGTATTACAAAAGAAGATTTATATAAATGTTATAATACATTTTATAATCCAGGTAATATGTGTTTAATTATAGTAACAAATGAAGATGAAGAAAAAGTAATTAATTTTGTTAAAGAAATTGAAGAAAAAAGAAAAGTAGATATTGAAACTAATATTGAAGTAAAGAAAATTAATGAACCAAAAAAAGTTAATAAAGAATTTAACGTAATTTATCAAAATATTTCTAAATCTGAACTTTCTTATTCCTTTAAATTACCTATTAATGATTATAAAATTCCATATCATAAACTTGATTTATATTTATATATAATTTTTATTAGTAATCTTGGTAAACTAACTGGTTTTGGACTTGATTTAAAAGAAAAAAATCTAATAAATGGTAATATTGGTATAGGAACAAATAAATATATGGATTATATTGTTCCAAGTATTAATGTATCTACTGATTATCCAGAAAAAATAATAGATATTTTAGATAAAAAAATAAAAGAATTTTCTCTTAATGAAGAATATTTTAATATGATAAAAAAATCAATGATTTCAGATTTTGTATATTGTTTTACAGGTGTTTCAAATGTTATGAGTTATCTATTTGGTAGTTATGCGAATAATAAAAAAATATTAACAACAGATTTTAAAGATTTTCAAGAATTAAATTTTGAAGAATTAAAAGAAGTATTTAATAAACTTAATCTTGATAATAAAAGTATATTAATAATGAAACCATTAGAAGAAAAGGAGTAAATATGTTAAAAGTAGAGAATGTATCAAAATACTATGATGATTTTAAAGCTGTCGATAATCTTTCTTTTGAAGTAAAAGAAGGAGAAATATTTGGACTTCTTGGTGCGAATGGTGCGGGTAAAACAACAACGTTTAGAATGATTATGAATTTACTTGAACCATCAAGTGGTAAAATTACATTAAATGGTAAGAAAATAGACTATAATATAACTGATGAAATAGGTTTTTTAACAGAAGAAAGAAGTTTATTATTAAAACTTACTGTAAAAGAATTAATGATTTATTATGGATCACTTAAATCAATGAAAAAAGATGAAATATTAAGTGAACTAAAAAAATGGCTTAAAAGATTTAATATTGAAGAATATGAAAATAAAAAAATAAAGGAATTATCAAAAGGTAATAAACAAAAAATTCAGTTTATTTCTTCAATAATTCACAAACCAAAATTATTAATATTAGATGAACCCTTTAGTGGACTTGATCCTATAAATGTAGATATGTTCATAGATGTTATTAATGAATTAAAAGAAAATGGTACAATTATTATATTTTCATCTCATCAAATGAATCATGTTGAACTATTTTGTGAAAAATTACTTATATTGGATCACGGTAAAACAATAATAGAAGGTAATTTAAAAGATATAAAAAATAGTTATGATGAAAGAAAAATTCTTATAAAAGCCGATATATCTAAATCTGAATTAAGTGAACTTGAAGGAGTTAAAAATGTAACTATAAAAGGTGATGAAATAGAAGTAAAAATAGAAAATAAAAAATACGCTAAATCTATTTTTGAATATGTTGCTAAATGCAAGAATGTAACAAAGTTTGAAGTCGTAGAGTTATCACTTCATGAAATATTTACAAAAGAGGTAGGTGTTGTTCGTGAAAAATAAATTTTGGTTTCTAACAAAAATGAGTTTAGAAAAAAAGATAAAAAATAAAACATTTATTATTGTAAATATTCTTCTATTTATAGTACTTGTCGCATTAATGAATATTGATAAAATAGTATTATTTTTTGGTGGTAATTTTGACAAACAAAATAATATTATGATAGTAGATAATACAAACAAAACATATGAAATATTTAAAAACACCATGGAAAAAGAAGAAACAATTATAGATACAGGATTAAAATATAAAATAACTAAAATAGATGATGAAAAAAAGGCTAGAAAAAAAGTAAAAAAAGATGAAGATATTGTAATTGTAATAAATGAAGATGATGATAATATTATTAAAACAACAATGATAACATATGGATATATAAATTCTAATTTATATCAATTAATAAATTCATCTATAACAATAGCTAAGCAAAACCTTGCTATGGAAGAGGTTGGTATAAGCCCAGATGATTTGAATAAAATAAGCAAAAGTGTTGAAATAAAAAGAGAATATGTTGAGAAAAATAAAAGTGAAGAAGAAGAAAAAAATGAATTTGTAATGGGAGTTGTAACTCCAATTGTTATTCTTCCATTCTTTATGCTTATAACTCTTGTAGTTCAAATGGTTGGAGCTGAAATAAATGAAGAGAAATCAACAAGAAGTATGGAAATAATAATATCTAATGTATCAACTAAAGTACATTTCTTTTCTAAGATATTAGCATCAAATTTATTTATAGTAATGCAGTGCCTATTACTTGGAATTTATTCATTAGTTGGTATGCTATTAAGAGGTGGTAAAAGTTTAGAAAGTATTCAAAATATAGATGCTATTTCGCAGGTTACTAGTGGAATAGACATAAATGGAATATTAAATAGCGTTATGTCAGATATACCAATGGTAATAATATTAATGATTATTACATTATTTGGTTATTCATTGCTTGCGGGAATACTTGCATCAATGACAACCAATATGGAAGACTTTCAACAACTTCAAACTCCAATATTTGTAGTATCATTAGTAGGTTTTTATTTAGCAATAATGAATTCTATGTTTGATGGTGCATTATTTATAAGAATACTTTCTTATGTACCTTTTATATCTGCTATATTATCTCCATCATTATTAGTAACAGGTGTTATTGGATTTAAAGATATTTTATTATCAATTTTATTAATGGTTGTTGTAATTTATTTATTAATAAAATATGGACTTAAAATATATAAAGAAGGTATACTTAATTATTCAAGTACAAAATTATGGAAAAAGATGTTAGAAGCTTTAAAACATTAAAAAAAGACTATTTCGTAAGGAAATAGTTTTTTTGTAGTAACAGAAATGTTAGCTAATTTATCTGTTTTCGGATATATTTATCCGAATATTAATCAATCTGGTGCGAGTGTCGTAGATATCTACAACTTTTCACAAGTACGAATGATGTAAATATCACTCATTAAACTCATTTTACCATAAAAATTATAAAATGTCCCGTTAAAATTGACTTTTTAAGATTTTTTGCTATAATAATTTACACCAAAGGGGGAAAATACATGAATGATGTTATGGATTATGTTGGATTAGCCAATATATATGAAAAAAAAGAATGTATCATTGATGAAAAAAAACAAATATATTATAAAAAAATTGATTGTGCCTGTGGTTTTTGGTATACCTTTAATAATGCTGATGGAAGTTTTATTGCTTTATCAGGTAAAATTGCCGGAGAAAAAATTCCTAATTCTATCTATAGTTATTCTTCATTTAAAACTTTTAGCGAATTAAGTGTTGAAAATAATAATACTTATAATTATTATAAATTTAAAAGTATGCGTATATATCAAGGTGGTATTGGCGATTATTACACTTATGATTCTCATAAAAGAATGTTTACTAGAATAACTAATCAAGATTTATTGCAAAAAATACAAGGTACAACTAAAGATTATAATAATACAGTTTTAAATAACAATACCGATATATCTAAAATGTATTATGCAATTAAAAAAACAATTATTTCTCAAGATGAACAAATTATGCAAATATTAACATCACTTTTTAAAAACCAAAAAGTTATAAATTCATCACTTGGTCTTGATATGATAGCAAAATTAAAAGAAAACATTATTGTATATGGCTCTACAGGAACAGGTAAAACAGAAATTTTAAAGAGAATTGCTAATATATATAAAATCCCTATCGTTATTGAAGATGCAACATCTCTTTCTGAAACAGGTTATATTGGTAGAAATATTACAGATATGTTAGAAAACTTATATTTAGCTGCTGGTAAAGATATAGAAAAAGCTCAAAAAGGAATTTTAGTTATAGATGAATTTGATAAATTAGCAGAAAACGATAATAGCTCTAAAGACCATGTCTCAAGAATTGGAGTCCAAAGATCATTATTAAAATTATTAGATGGTTCAACATTTTATTTTAGGAATATAAAATTTGATACTTCAAAACTTTCTGTAGTTGCTTTGGGTGCATTCACAGGAATAGCAGTCAGCGATGATTATTCAAATATATCATCAACAGATTTTGTTAAATATGGAATAATGCGAGAGTTAATGGGTAGATTTTCAAAGTTAGTTGCTATGAATCCTTTATCAAAAGAAGATATTAAAAAAATATTAACAGAGTCTGATTTTAGCCCATTAAATACATATAGATTATTATTTAAATCTATGAATATAGAATTTTCATATGACGAAGATTTTATCGATTACATTGCAGAAAAAGCTATCGCATTAAATAGTGGTGCTAGAAGTCTAAAAACAGTTTTTGATGATACTATTAGTAGTGCAATGTTTAGAATTTTTGCTGGTGAGTATTCCTCTATAAATTTAACACGTCCAACTAATGATGAAAAACCATATGTATTAACGAAAAAAAGATGATTACATTTCTATTTCATAATCATCTTTTTCTTTACTTTTATCATTTTCTTTATTCCAAATATAGTCATCTTTAATTGATTCAATAGTTTTATCACTAAATATTTCATGAGTATATAAATTTTTTGAAAAATTCCAATAATCTTCTCGTTCTTTTTCTTTTCCAAACATTTTATGTTTGATAAATTTAACTAATCTATCAAATAGATTTTCAAAGAAGTTAATAGTAGTTTGTAGTTTAGAATTTTTTCTTTAAGATCATTAATTTCATCTTCTGGTAAATAATTACTAAATCTTAAATAGTCAACTAAATTACCAAATAATGTTGGTGTTTTAACATCTAAATAACCTGATTGTACTAAATCATTACAAGGTTTACAAATTGACACTCTAAAATCTACATTATCAACATAGATATATTCGTGCATTATACCTAATTTAATTTCATCAACATAAGTCATTATTAAGTTTGCTTTTTCTTCTCTTGTATAATCTTTCCAAGTTTTAGTTCTTTTCTCATACTCATCTTTTAATTTAACTCTATTGATATAATCAATATCTCTTTTAAGTAATATATCTTGTGGAGTATAGTTTAATTCTTCACTATTTTCAGTTTCATTTAATTCTTCTTCAAGTTTAATAATAGTATCATCAACAATTTTCTCTTCAGCATTGTATTCTTCTAAATCAAATGCCCCAGAGATATATGCTTTTCTAATTCTTTCTAATCTATCATTTTGTTTTTTAATTTCTTTCTTTAATTCTTCTTTTGGTTTATCAAATTTTTGTTTAATCATTGGTAGAAAGAATTGATTAACAACACTATCATATTCCACTAATTCATCTATAAAAGTATCAAAGTATTCTTCAATCGTTTTTTCTTTAATAGTTATCTTACAATCATTGCAATAATAGTAATAATAAGTATGTCCATTTTTCTTAGTAGTTGCTTTACTACCTAGTATTCTATTACATTTAGGGCAACATAATTTTTGTAAAAATAAATAAGTTACAGTTCTTTGATAGCTTCTTGAATTTCGTTTCTTTTGAACTTGGCATTCTTCCCATTTCTCTCTATCTATAATTGGTTCAATTACATTAGAGTAGTAAGTAGGATTTTTAGTTCTTTTACCATGAACAAAGTCACCTTTATATATTTCATTTTCAAGTATTGCAACAATAGATGAATCTCGCCAATTAGTTTTACCTAATACTTGTTCTTCGTTTAAAATATTACTTATCTTTTGATAAGAATTACTATTGTAATATAAATCAAATATTCTTTCTACAACATCTTTAGTAGAATAATCAATAACTAATCTTTTATCTTCGTGTTTATAGCCTAAAGGTGCCTGATTTGGTATATGACCCATTTTGATAGCCCCTGCTAAACCTATTTTGGTTCTTTCACTTGTTCTTTCAATTTCATTTTGAGATACTGACATAAGTAAACGAGATACCATTTTACCATTAGCATTAGTAGTATTTATTTCAGCATTAGCACAATCAAGATATGCATTATTTTCATCAAGAAAAGACATTAATTTTTCCCAATCATAAATACTTCTTGTTATTCTATCTAATTTTAAGGCTACTATAGTATTTAATTTCTTATTTTTGATATCTTACTTTAATCTTTCAAATTCAGGTCTATAATTACCCGTTTTAGCACTTATACCAGCATCTGTATAATAATCTACAATTGTATAACCTTTAAATTTACAAAATGCTTCTAATCTTTCTTTTTGTTCAGGTAAACTAAAACCTTCACGAGCTTGATCTTCAGTTGAAACTCTTATATAAAGACCACATAATTTCTTTTCTTCCATTAAATCACTCTCCCTAATCCAAGAAGAAAGGTGTCAAAAGTATTAAAGTGCTTAATACTGCTGACACCTCTTAAAGTCTAAATAATTATAAAATATCTTCTTTATCATCTATTTAACCCTCTTAAATAGACATAAATTTTCTTGATAAACATTCTATCACTTTTTAAAGAAACGTCAATTCTTGTCAAATTAAATGCCTTTTAAATAATCTTCTAATTCTGATAGTTTAATCTTTTGAGATAAATTCTTGATATAAATCTCATTAGAATAATTAAAAGCAAGAAATGTTGTACCTTTAATAATTATCTTATGTGGTTCTATATAAGAAAGATTAGTTTTATCCACTTTATGAATATAGACATTAATAAAAGTAGGGGTAGCATGTGAAAACTCACAAATAAATTCTAATCTTTGTTTTAAAGATTCTTCAATTGTTATTTCTTGCTTGATAATATTTATCATAAGCACCATCCTTTCCCAGTAGGATGATTTTTTATAAAACAAAAAATCAACCCAAATTGAGTTGATATTTATATTAAAAGTTCGAATAGTTCGAACAGATTCGTCACTGGTGTCCCCGGGCAGAATCGAACTGCCGACCTACCCCTTAGGAGGGGTCTGTTCCTAAACCCTCGGACACCTAAATTATATCTCGAGAAATCCTTATAAATAAAGGGTTTCTTTTAATTTTACTTAATTTTTTTTGAACTCGTTTTTTATCAAGGTGCCGTAAATTGGTGCCATGATGTCTTATTTTTATGTCATTTCTAACTTTTTCATCATTTCATCGAACCTATCCGCACATGCATTTTTACTTTCTTCAAATGCATGAGTGTATATTTCCATAGTAATTGATGTATCTGAATGGCCTAATCTCTTACTGACAGTCTTAGGGTCAACACCAGAATTGATTAAAAGACTTGCACAAGTATGTCTTAACTCATGAAAACATATTGGGTCTAAGTTATACTTCTTAACAATCTTTCTCAATATATGGTCACAAGTACCCGGATACATATAATCTCCATTCAAAGCAGTAAAGACTCTATTATCCTTACCAATCCATCTTTGTTTATTAACCAACTTGTATGCCTCTTGCCATTTCTTATATTCCTTAATCAAGTTGATTGTTGATTCACTTAACTTAATTGTTCTGATGGATGATTCTGTCTTAGTTGTTTTTTCATCAATAACACCCTCAACAACTTTTAGTGATTTTGTTATGCTTACCATTCTTGTATCTAAGTCAATGTCTGACCATCTTAAAGCACAAATCTCACTTCTTCTTGCACCGGAATCTAAAGCAAGTACGATTAACATCTTATATTTGATGGATTCATTTTCAAGAACATCTAACAACTTCTTAACTTGATATACATCATAGAAGTTTTTTTCTTTATGTTCTTTCTTTGGCTTGTTTGCTTTTAAGTTAGGATTCTTATCCATAATCTCCCATCTGATTGCTTGATTAAACATAACATTCACAACTTTATATAAGTTGTAACTTGAATGATAACCTAACGCTTGACCATTCTTACCAGTCCTCAATTTTTGATACATATTATCTAGGACAAAAGGGGTAATGTCTTTCAACTTCTTATTTCCAATGACTGGAAGTATTCTCTTAAGAGACTTTTTATAACCACAAGTAGTAACGGCAGAAATGTTTGGCTTACAATACTTCTCAATAAATATCTCTGACAAATCTTTGAAAGTCAAATCTGTTATTCGTTTTGATTCTCCCATGTGATAAAACTCTGTCTTAAGTTCGGCCTCTCTTTTAATTGCCTCTGACTTAGTACCAGTAAAATTGATTGTCTTTCGTTTACGATTACCTAAAATATCATAACCGAGTTCAATAGTTATTTTGTATTTGTTCACATCTATTTTTTTAATTGCCATAAGTTCTCCTTTCACGACTCATGGGATAGAACACATACTTAACTATCTATAAATATTATACCACAAAAAGGTCTTTTTTCCTATAAGAATAAGACACTTTTTCGTTGTTCTTGGCGATGTGTTTCTATCCATTCATTTATCTCTTTAACATCAAATTTTAGTCGATTGCCAAATCTGTAATGAGGTATAAGTTTGGCTCTGACTAACTTTCGGATGTAAGGAATCGATAAGTCTAAATATTCTGATATAGTTTTTAAATCACACAATTGCTTAGTCAAAGCCAACACCTCCTTAGAATTCTATTTTATCTTTAAGCATAAATTTATATATATCTGTAATACATTGTTGAAGTTCATCATTACTAAATAAGTCATAAGAGAAACCATCTTCTCCACACTCAATCATGTTTATTGTTTCGTAAACTTTTTTAGCAAGTTCTGATGATTTAAAAAGTTTTTCTTCATCATCAATTAAACTTAAAGCATGATATATTACATCCCACAATATTTCTGAATAAGATTGTCTTCTGTTTTTATCCAATCCACCACATAAGTTATGGAATCCAATTGTTGAACCGATTAAGAACTTAACATCATCAACGCTAATTGTTTTAATATCCCATTCACTATCATCAGAAGTAATTCCATCAATGAAGTTAAACTCTATCATTAAACTTAACTTATCTATGTCTTCTTCTGTTGCACCCTCAAATTCTTCTTTTATTCCATCATAAGCAATATTCCTAATTGCACTTCTTAATTTATCTATAAAAACCAAACCCTCTGTATTCTCATAAACATATTCTATAAAATTCATAATAACCTCCATTAACACAAATTTTATTGGCCAATCAAGAGTGTGTTTTTTTCTCTTGTTGACTTCATTGTATAAGAATCAATAACCTCATGTCTGCCCCTAAATCGTAATTTTTTATTGTTTCGATGTTCGATATGTGTTCGGTATCTAAATTAAGGCAAAAAAAATAAGGGGACATCTGTCCTCTAAAAATAGTTTCTCTTTAAATTACATCCGGATTCTTTAACTATTTCTTGTTTAGCTAAGAATCTCATTAAGTCTTGAACATCTATTATAATTGTTTGAATAGTATTGTCTGATGAATCTATTTTATACTTATTATTCCAGTAAACCATTTTGTCATAATAAGTCTTACATCTTGAGTCTCTACTATTTTTTATCTCTTCATGTTCTTGTAAGAACTTATCAAGTGAAGTAAAAGCATTCTTAACATCTTTATCTAAAGTGTTATTGAATGTAACTAAAGCATTGTAAGCATAATAAACATCTGAAGTAATTTGTTCTTGAATTCTATAATCTCCACAATTACTCATAAGAGTTTCATTGTATCTGAACATCTTTAAAGCATTGGCATTGTTAGTATAAAAGTCTGTACTCAGTGGCAACTTCTGTGTTCTTGTATTATATAGAATCATGACATATCACTTCCTTTGATTGATTATTATAGCATAAATATGCCAAAAATGATGATATAATATTTGTTGAGGTGAAACCATGAAAGAAAATAAAAGATTATTTTATTTTGCTATTATTATATCAATATTATCTTTAGGTATAAGCATATATTTAAATTTTAAAGTAAAGACCGAAGTAGCAATATATATTTCTGGCATAATGTTAAATATTTTTGCCGGTTCAATAATACTTGTTGGGACTTCTTTAATATACTATTTTTCCGAAAGAAGAAAATTATTTCATTCAATTATGAATCAATGCTTACTTTTAAGAAATACTTTTAATGATATAGAATACTTAGAAGATATTTCATATTGTAGTTTTGAAGAATATTATGAATATTATAAGAATCAAGAACCATTTTCTAAGATGTCTATGAAAGAAATAAAAAAACTATATGCCTCTAATAAAGAAAACCATGAAGAAAAAATTTATTCAAAAATGGAAAAAATAATGAAAGCGTATTTGGTTATTGATAATCTTGATTTAACTGAATTCTATACTTTATATGATAGTTTAGATTTTATCTTTAGTAAAAAGAAAAAAATCGAAATATATAATATGCTTTTTGGATACACTAAAGAACTAAGAGATAAAATACGAGAAAAAGCATATCACTTTAACATATACTTTAATTCTGTTAATGGTAATAAAGTTGTTAACTATCAATTTGTAAGAAAACTACAAGAAAATTTATTCTATTATGAAGAACAAAAATTAAGTAACAGAGTTAAATGGAAAAAAGATTTATCCGAATGTAATTATAGTTGCTATTATGACAATATAAAAGATAAAGCATATATAACTTCTAACGAAATAATCGAATATTATAATCAACTTTTTGTACAAATAGGAAAAATTGCTTACTTTGATAAAAAGTATAATGGTTAAAAAAATTAAAGAGATGATTAGGTTCATCTCTTATTTTTTGTTATACTTTGGATAACTTTGAATTGGTCTTCCATATTGACCAGACAAATCAACACAAGTAGGACATCTATAACTGAATCCATCTCTGATTAACATATCTTTAATTACATTGTAAACCAGATTGCTTTTTAACATTTCAATGAGGTGTTGTTTCTCCTTGAAACTTTCTTGACCATGTTTTAGTTGTTCTATCATGTCTTCTTTTTTCTTTTCTTCATCCAACTTTTTAAGATAGGAATCAATCTTTTTTTCTAACATCATTTGTGCATACTCATTATCAAGACCAATAGTAATTGTCCTATCATCAAGTCCTATTGCTCTGAGTAACTCTTTATCTGTCATGCCTAAACCTCTCTTGAAAGAAAGAATCTTTCCCAATCACTTCTTTTAATTATATAATCTCTTCCATGTTTTAATGCTTTGACCTTGTGTTCTCTTATAACCTTTCTAACATAAATAAGTGTAACTCTATATTCATCACTTATCTCATTTGTAAGTAAATAATCTTTCTCCATACTTATTCCTCCTCATTTATTAAGTAGTCAAGTAAAAGCAAAACTCTAAAATAGTATCACTTACTATCACTTAGTACCACGTAAAAAAGTCGTGTGATTGATGCACGAACACTTGTTTCTAAATATACCTCTTTTTGCTTATTTTTAGCCATTCTGAGACACTTTTATAACGAGTTAGACTAATTGTTCATTCTGAATCTTTCACAACAGGGAGATAGCGGAATTTGCTTCATATAGACTGAGGGGGGATGGGTTTAGTAAAAAATGGAATTTAACTCTCTCCAAAAGCATGGTAACCCCAAATCGAATTTAGCAGAATCACTTTTCTTTTTCTTTTCTTAAGAAGGAAGGGGCATACTTATATTATGGAACGAAGTGGAATAATATAAGTATTTAGGGGTTAGATGTTATTCTTTTCTTTTTCTTTTAATATATACTTTACAGATGGAAGATAAATTATAATATAATCCTATTGTAAGATAAAAAATAATATAGTTTATCTTATATACTAAGAGTCCTATTACTTATCTATATATAATATACTTATATATAATATGTACCCCTTTAATTTACTTATATAGTAGAGTTGAAAGTACAAAACTACAATCTGTGTTAAACAAAAAGCAACTCTGTTAAAGTTGCTCTATAAGTTCAAATAAACTTTCTATCTTTTCAACAATTCTTTTTTGTTCTTCTAAAGGTGAAACTAGTATATCTAATTTCTTTAAGTCATTGAAGTAACTGATATGGAAGTAGTACCTTTTGCCATACTATTTATTTCTTCATACTATTTTTGATATTTCAATTGAATATTGCTTGTTTTTTCTCCCTCAGAATAACCATCTCTACATTTAATACTCAATATTTCTTTAAATTGAGAAATCAATTCTCCATTATCATACAACAATAAAATATATTCATTTGAATCATTACCAAGTGTTTTAGAAGTAGTAATAACATATTGTTTATTATCTTCTTCATAGATATTATAATATCCATCCTTAATCTCTGGCGGCATATATCCTTGATTACAGATATATAAAGTATTATCTTTAGTAATGGATATTTTTTTGACTATAGATTCATTGGATGTATTAACTATTTCGTATTCTCCGACGATTTTATTTACTGCATTTTTTTCTTTTATAGAATCGCTTATTTTAGGAAATAAGACAATAATCAATAAAACAAGGAAAATAACAACTATTGTGCATATACAAATTATTATGGTTTTTATTGTTGAATGTTCTTTCTTATAAACGAATCCACATTCTGGACAAGATTTAGCAGAATCACTAATTTCTTTTCCACACTCTTTACATTTTATCAAGCTCATTTAGAACTTCCTTTCTTATTTCAATTTATAAGTAATTCTTTTATTTTCGGCAGTTGAATTATCATTAAGAGCACATTTTTTTTGAGTTAAAGTTTTATCTTTCAATTCAAAACATATTATAACATTTTCTAGTGGATAATCAGTTAAAGGACTTTCTACTAATTTATCAAGTGTAGTTAATAAATAATAATCATCTGAACAGCCCTCATCAGTATAACTTGTTATTGCATAATCCTTACTAGGTCTATTAAAACCACAACTACTATTATCTCCTTGACTCTCTAAATTATCTTTATTTATGTTAATTTGACTTTTTAATTTATATTCTTCATTATACATCTTAACGACATTTTCATAATCTCCATCAATTAATTTCCACTCACCATAATATTTAGCCATCTCATTTTTTACTTTAACTTTTGGAATATAATCAAAAACTAAATAAGTAAATCCAAAGAACAATGCTATACCAATTAAAGCAACGACAAGAATAATTCTTACAACTTTCATAGTTGTCATTTCCTTTGTTTTTTTATACACATATCCACAATGAGGACAAGAATTAACTGAATCACTGATTTCCTTGCCACATTCCTTACATTTTATTAATGCCATTTGTTATGCCTCCAAACTATATAGATTTGTTTTCATATCTTCCAATGCTTTTTGGAAGTTTTGTAATCCCATGAAAATTGTCATTATGATTTCCATAATAGTTCCAAAAGCGGATAATTCTGGGATATTAAGTATATTAGGATTTTCAAGTTCTTCTGATATACGAGTTCCACGACCTATAATTTGTTTAAATTCAACCATACTTTTGATGTTTGTATCTATAACACGACCATCTGTAAATGATTTTTCCTCGTGAATATTATCATAAGACCATCCGACATTTACTAAAGAGGGTGTTATATATCTTGTTCTAATTTCAGTTTCACTTAGACTTTTTTTATCTCCAAACATACTACCATTCCTTTCAAAAACATCGTATCCCCAGATACAATACAATTATATCACAAAATGTCGATTTTTGGTGATTGTTAGGCACAAAAAAGCAAAATCTGTTATTGATTTTGCTCATTTCTTAATATTTGGGCTTGTTGTATGATAATTTCTATTTCTCGTTCTGAATAATTTAAATAATCATGAATCTCATTATATATAATAATTGGTTCAATAGGTTCTTTCTTTTTGCTCTTATAATATTCATCATACAAATCTAATAATTCTGATAGTAATATTATATCTCTTTTTCTTCTTACATTATCTGACTTTCTAATAAATTCTTTATAAGTCATAATACATCCTTTCTTAATTTTTTACTTTACTCATATACTAATAAATAAATTTATAAGAATTATTATTTAAAGTATATATTAAAAATATAATTAGTTATTTACTCTATATAATAAATGAATTAGTAAGTCTATTAAAAATAGAGTAACAATAGATAAAGTGTAAGACTACATGTAATCTAGGATAGTTGATTCACAATAATATGTAACTTTAGATTCTTCTTCTCCTAGTTGTAATCTGATAAGTCTCTCTATTATTTTTTGTCTTTCATTATAAGATATTTTATTTAAGAAGAAACCAATAGTAGAAAGTAAGAACTCTCCATCTGGTTTATATATAGTTACTTCCTCATTTCTGTTATAAATATAATCAACTAAATCTGACTCATGAATTACATATTCATCCAATCCATCATCAACAAGCAAATAATTACTAGATTTAACAAATTTTTCCATCTCCTTTGGATCTGTTATTTCAATTAACTTTTCCATCTTATTTTTCTCCATCTTCTTTCATTTGTAAGAATGCTCTTACTATTGAAACTTCTAACGGATTATTCTCTTGTAGTTCTTTTCTAAAAATATCTAATAGTCTGTTCTTTTCTTTCTCAAGTTCTTTCTGTTGTTTATAGTTTAAGTCATCACTATCTAAAAGTTTTTGAATAGCCATCATATCAAACAAAGTTTGTTTCATATTATCCGTAAAATAGAAGTTCAAATCTTTTAAATCTTTCAATTTTTCTTCCATTTTCTTTCCTTTCTGTAACTTTTTAAAGTGCAGCTACTTTTAAGATGGTGTTTTATCCCTTATTTTATCGATAGTTAAGTTATCTTATAGTGGTGCCGTAAAAAGTGCCGTAACAAATATTATGCCAAATCATGTTGTATCACTTTATATCACTTTTTAAAAAATAAAAAATGCCTTGAAACCCTTATAATTTCAAGACATATAATTTCATCTGGCGTCCTTGGGCAGATTCGAACTGCCGACTTACGACTTAGGAGGTCGTTACTCTATCCAACTGAGTTACAAGGACATCTGAATCCCCTAAATATAAGGGAATAATGTATGTTTTATGTTCGCCCTCACACCCTCTAAAAAATGAACACACTCTTAGGAGGGGGTTGCTCTATCCTACTGAGCTACGAAGACACTAGAAACATTATAACATATTTATTAATATATTTAATAAAATTTAGAATATTTTAATTATTTTGCTTGATATTATATTAAATTATGAATATTATTATAGTAAGGAGGAAGTAGTATGAAGAAAGTATGGAAAAATTATAAAGGAACAATACTTTTATTATTAGGAGTTATAATAGGTGGGATATTAGGTCTTATCTTTAAAGAAAAAGTAACAGTACTTAAACCACTTGGTGATTTATATATGAATTTAATGTTTATTGTTATTGTTCCACTTATATTTTTAACAATAACAGTATCTATCGCTAAAATAAAAGAACCAAAAAGATTAGGTAAAGTATTAATTACAATATTTTTAACATTTTTAGTTACATTCATAATTGCCATATATATATACCTCCTTATCTTATAAACGGATTTTCTTTACCATCATAATTTAAGTCATATTTTTCACACAATGCTTGTCCACTTCTATTTATTGAACTATAAAAATCTGAATTACTACCAATTTGAGCCATAACCTTGTCATTAAGTTCTTCCTCTGTAATCCCTTTCTCTACATTATCTAAAACCATTTTCATAAAGTCTAAATCTTTTAACTTTAATTGATAATATAAGTCATAAAAAGATTTTTCTCCAGCTGAATCAATGGCTTTTGGAGATGAAATAGGATCGATAATCATATCATATAACTTCATGTGTGATTTATGCCATTTTTTTAAAGCATTATATGTTAATTTCACTTTTGTATCCACAATTTCATATTTATTATTATCATATACATCATTTTTAACAATCTTATCTTCCTTTTTTAACTTTTCAGTATATAAAGTTCCGTCTGCTGCAAACATCTCAGAAAAAATTCCTTTTGTTATAATCCAATCATATTCTCTTAAGAACTCATAATTTTCTTTTAATTCTTCAAAAGTAGTATTATCATCAAATAAAATGAAACCTGCTTGAACATAAATTCCATGTTTTTTTAGGATATCTAATGCCCTTTTATTGTCTTCTAAACTAGCACTCTTGTTCATTCTTTTTAATGCCGTATTAGAACCATTTTCAATTCCACAAGCAAATGAATGAAATCCTGCTTCTTTTAAATATTTTATTTTTTCATCTTCAACCTGATCTGCTTTTAAAGATCCTCTTAATGAAACATTAATTCCTCTTGATTTTATTTTTTCACAAAATTCTTTTGCCCACTGTTCATTTCTTTCTTGTTCTAAGAAACTATCATCTATAACCTTAATGTACTTAACTCCCATATTTTGAAGTTGCTCCAATTCATCTACAATACTATCAACACTTCTACCTCTCCATTTTCTTCCGTTAGATAACTTATTAAAAGCATTGACTGAACAAAATAAGCAATTTCCCATGCAACCTCTTGCCGTTAAAATATTTACCGTAGATTTTCTATCTTTTGCCATATTCATAGTATCTCTTGCAGGAAATGGTATAACATCCAAATCAGATATTAAATCTCTTTTTTCTGTTCTTACTGTTTTTCCATCTTTCTCAAAAACTATACCTTTTATATCTTCAATTTTTCTGTCTGAGTTTTCAGTAAAATAATCAGATACTTCAACAATAGATTCTTCTCCCTCTCCAATCATTGCAATATCAAATACACCATCTTTTACAAATTTTTGAGGATTAAATGATGGTCCAAAACCACCACACATTAATTTTATTTCTGGTCTAACTTCTCTTATTCTTTTTGCTAGTTCTATTGATTTATCATTGTTTGACATATAACATGAAACACCAACGATAGCTACCTCTTTATCATTTAAAATTCTTCTTAATACTTCTTCATCACTTAATCCTCCTAGCCATCCATCAATTATCTCAACATTATATCCTCTTTTTCTTAAAACAGCAGTCAAATAAGCTAATCCTAGATTCTCTTCAGAAGTTCTATGTGTATCTGGTGATAAAGTTGTTAAAATAATTTTATTTTTTCTTTTTCTCATAATATTTTGAAGGTATTTCTGATATTCTTGAATATTGCTATCATCATCTCCTTCAATATGGATAATTAATTTTGATTTATCCATAATAACACATTTTCCATCATGTGTTGTAAAAAGAAAGTCATTATCTTCATAGTTTAGTCTACACATATTTTTAACTTTTTCATTAGTAAGAGTCATATTTTTTCTAACGATAATTTCAGATTCCATATTAACTCTCCTTTATTTTTTTGGTTTTCCTATCCAAGTGCATAAATAATTTTCATGTACTAATTTTTTATTACTTTTTTTATAGTCAATATTTTTATCAATCTCAATATCTTTAAAGCAAAATGGATCTCGTGCGTATAAATCTTTTTCACCTGTTTCACATTTTTTATATGTATATGCCATTGCAAAGCAACCACCTCTACATATTTCAGCTTTGTCGCAATCTTTACAACCTTCAATATTTTTATAATTTTCTTTTCTAGTTTTAAAAGCTTTAAATTGCTCTGAATTTATAATATCAAATATATCATCTTTTAATAAATCACCAACTCTATAGTCATGCATATATACACATGGAGATACAGGTATTTTTCCATCTGGAGTTATAGAATTTATTCTCATTGAATAGATTCCACAAGCACATCCTTTAACTTTATTATTTTGCTTTAGTCCTGATAATGTTGGTTCACTTAATTCAACAGTATCACATTTTTCAAATAAATATTTATAATTTTCTAACACTTGTTCTTTTGAAGGTACAAGTTTAAGATGTTGTAATTGTATTGGTTTAAGTAAATTAAATCTTATATTAGAATCATATTTTTTGGCTATTTCTAATAATGCATCTATTCTGTCTTTTGTAAAGTTCCAGTTCATTGCACACATTATAATTCCTGATTCAATATTGTATTCTTTACAAATTTCTAATGCTTGAATAGCATATTTATAAACATCTCCACCTCTATTTTCATTATGTTCTTTTTCGAAAGGTGAATCAAAGCTAATATCTACATCATTTAATAATTCTAAGCATTCTGGATATGTATTTTTTAATGCAATAAGGCTTATTCCAGCAGTTGTTATACCTACCTTTATATTTCTTTTATTTAGCTCTTTTAATATATATGGTAGCATACTTTTTTTAACATCCAAACCATTAGTAAAAATTGGTTCATTACCGCCTAAATTAACTGTTTCAACATTTAATTTTTCAATTTGTTCTATAACCTTATCAACTATTTCTTTCGTTAAATTTTTTCCTTTCTGTCTAACTGAAAAAGAATAACAATGTTTACATTTACATGGACAGTCATTTCCTAATGTCCAGCCTATATTTTTTATCATATAAAAATACCTCCATTTTCAACAAAATTATACCATTTTATGTAAATTCTGTCAAATGGATTTTTATAATTAACCATTAAAATTCAGCTAAAAATATGTATTTACATTATTTTTAATTGAAAGCCATAAAACGATCTTAAACTAAAATCCATTTTATGGCTTTCTACTAATCTATTTGTTCTAAGTTAATCAATTCATTTTTTCTAAAAGTCAATTTTAATAAACATGGTGATTTTATATTTAATATTAAATCATCTTTGTAAACAAGTTTAACATTTTCATTTACCTTACACCAATTTAACAAAAAGAATTTTATTGAACCTCCATGGCTAATTACTGCAATTCTTTTTCCTTCATATTCTTTAAGTATTTTATCAAAAAAAATATTCATTCTTTCTCTAGTTTGCTCTGCACTTTCTCCATCAGATGTTCTAAATGTTCTATCTAATAATTGTTCTTGTGAAGGATCTCTTGTTTTTTTATCCTTCATAAATTCTCCTAATTCTTTTAAATTTCCTAGTTTTCTTTCACTTAAGTTATTATCTAAATTAAAAATTAAATTATTTTCATATGCAATATATTTTGCTGTAGCCTTAGCTCTAGTATAACTGCTTGACCAAATAATATCTAAATTTTTCAATTCATTATTTTTACTTAATTTTTTTGCTTGTTCCTCTCCTTCTACTGACAAGATTTCTTTTTCATTAATCATTTGTGAATCTTCATTTGTATTTCTAATACCATTTTCGTCAACAGTTTCAGCATGTCTAACTAAATATATTATTGTATCTTTCACTTTACTTTCCCCCTCTTTTCTTTTTTATTATAACAATAGAAACAATATATTGCAATCATTTATTACAAATCATTTTTTAATTCAATAATTCATAATCTCATCTATTACATCAGATTTCATAATTTCTTCTAACATATCATTTGCTTCTTTTCTTGTTTCATCTGAGCTTGATATATAATAATTTTCAGTTGTTTCTATTCTACTATGACCTAAAATATCTGCAACATCTCTAATTTCTGCTCCATTTCGTAGAATCTTAGTTGCATAACTTCCTCTTAAATCATAAAATCTACAATTCTTTATTCTAAGTTCATTATGTATTATTTTAAAAGGATATTTTATAATATCTGTTCCTACATATAATCCATTATTTTTTGTAAATACCATTTCTACACTTTTTAAATTTTTATATTTACCTTCAACAATTTTATATTCATTTATTTTTCCGTATTCATTTTTAATAGGCTCTAATTCATATTTCTTATACTTTCTGCCATATTTCTTTTTTAATAATTTTTGTTTTTCTTTATAATTACTTTTCGTTTCTGCTAAGAGCGGCGGGAGATTCGGTGGTGTCACTGGTATTCCTGGGAATTTCTTCGGGACTGAATATTGTGCTGGATCTTGCACTGGTGTATGGAATCCGTATGGAAATCAAAGGCGCGGCGATCGCGACAGTCATATCCCAGATTGTATCCGGGATTGGAATCTGTATTTATACATGGATGAAAATGCCGGAATTACGTTTTTCCCTGCGGCCGGAAAGAATAAAGGAAAGCCAAAGTGTAATGGGAGAAGTGGTGCGCTATTCGGCTGCGTCAAGTATCCAGCAGTCAGTGATGAATTTTGGAATCCTGATGATAC
>ERZ773202.159-NODE-159-length-74131-cov-4.041606_pt1 | contig 74131 bp, 86 predicted proteins | sample MGYA00580998_ERZ773202 | MGnify/ENA primary metagenome ERZ773202 (study PRJEB29015, sample SAMEA2737803) | human gut metagenome | biome: human gut; feature: human-associated habitat; material: faeces | place: China | collected 2012 ...
CTGTCCGACCTTCATCGACTCGGATACGGAATACATTCCCGCACTGGATATCCTCGGCGTTTCTCCTCAGAAGAAGAATGAATCTGCCTTCCGCCATTTCCAGAACTGTGTCAAACAGCTGGCCATCCCAATGAAGCCGTTGGATATCCCTAACCTGATTGCCTTTGATTACCTCATCCAGAACTCTGATCGTCACTATGGCAATTTCGGCTTTCTCCGTGATGCCAATACACTTGCCTTCAAAGGCATGGCTCCTGTATTCGATAACGGCAACAGTCTCTGGTATATGGACCTCACGCAGAACATGCGCTTCAAGGACCAGCCCGCAAAACCGTTCCGTGATACACAGGAAAAACAGCTGAAACTGGCAGAAGGCAGTGCACTTCCACTGAAGAACCTTTCTGACGACAAACTTGAGCAGATTGTAGAGGAAAGCTATCTGGGCGCGGATAACGTCGACACTAAGCGCCAGAAAACAATCTTGAAGAATCTGAAGACAGCACGGGACTACCTAAAAAGCCAGCAGAGCCACTGGATGCCAGACCAGAGCATCCAGCATTGACAGTTCCTCTCTAATTGGATAGGATAGAAGTAGGGAAGCCATATGTCGGACAACATGGAGCACCCTAAAGACCCATCGGTGTGACTAGCCGATGGGTCTTTCCATTTGTATCCTATTGTACAGCGTCCCAAGCCCCTTCTATCTGCACACGCACCAACTTGACTCGGTCTCCTGCTTGGCAAGGAATCTTCGAGCGTGGAGTAGAGCACGGAATCGGATACCACATCCCGCTTTACCTGTGAATCAGCGGCTCTGCTTTGTCGCCCTCTAAACCGTCGCTTCCATCACCTGCCCAGAATGGGCAGAAAAAGCCCTTGTTTCCTTCAAATCCGCAAGATGAGAAGAAAACGAGGGCCTTTTGCTGTCCTAGAATAGAAGAAGATTGATTATCGGCTACATGAAAGGAGTGTCCCTATGACCTTACGAACCCGTATCTCACATCTTTTCCTAGCCGTTTCGCTTGCCTTTTGTCTTCTTACCCCAGCGGTCAGCGAAGCGGCCGACCCTTATACGGTCATCTACAACGACGTCAGTGGCTACAACGGCAACCCCGTCGAGTGCGACTGGATCACCAACGCGATTCTCTATGCCTCAAGCCTCTATGGCGTCGACCCATACCTTATCACCGCCGTGATGCAGACCGAGAGCCATTTCTACCTCAATGCCATAAGCCCTGTCGGGGCAATCGGTCTCATGCAGCTCATGCCGGGAACCGCAAGCTCCATCGGCGTCGACCCGTATGATCCTCTTGGCAATATCTTAGGCGGCACCATTTACCTGCGCAACCAGCTTGACAACTTCGCCGGCTGGGGCGAGTACGCCGTCACCGACGCCGTCGCCGCCTACAATGCAGGCCCACAGGCTGTCTATGACTACAACGGCGTCCCGCCATACAGTGAGACCCGCAATTACGTCGTCTCCGTCGCGGATGCCTACAACAACCTGCTGTACGCCAGCCAGTACTAAAGCAATTTTGCGCGAAAAAAACAGAGCCCTTTCCGTATACCATAGGCTCAATGAAGTATGCCCATCTCTGGGCACGTGAACCCTCTATGAGAAAGGACTGAACCATCATGATGGGAAACAAGAAAAAGATTGCCGTCGCCCTCGGCGTTCTCATGGGCATCTCTGGTTCCTTCTTCGCCATGATTCCGAGCAGCCACCACACAGAAGCTGCCATCGCGGTCATCGACCAGCGCAATATCGAAGAGGCCATCAAGACCGCTATCCAGACGGCCAAGATTCTGACCGACGAGCAGAAACAGCTCGCCCTCATGGTCCTCAATGCCAAGAAGATTGACCTTGAGCAGATTGCAGGCTTTGAGATGAACCACGACAAGAAACTGCAGGAGTGGATGAAGGACATGCACCAATACGATGGCGTCCTGAACGCTGAGAAGCCAATCGCTCAGATCTGGAAAGAGCGTGTCGGCGATATCCAGGATGTCCTCGAAGGCAAGCAGACCGTCTACGATGTCTGGAAGACCGAGAAGAGCCGCCAGAAGCTCGAAGTTGCTACGGCAAAAGATGCCGCCGAAGCGGCTCGCAAGGTCGTGCTGAACCAGAAGGTTGACGCCGTGAACCTGCAGACCGCCGTCAATACGCTCAATAATGCCGAAGGTACGCTTCAGGCTCAGCAGGCACAGGGCGAGATTGCCGCACAGGGTGTATATGCAACGCACGAGACCAATCAGCTCTTGACGCACCTCGTTGAGATGGAAGCAACCAAACAGCAGGGTGAAATCCTGAAAGAAGCCCAGATTGATGCAAATGAAGCTAATTCGGCTGCAGATATGCATGAGTTCGCCAGCAAGATTGACCGAAAAGCACTCGGCTGGGAATAAGCAATAAGGGAGGAGGTAAGCCATGCGCTTACGGATACACATGACACCCATGAAGATCAGCATGATTGCATTGGTCTTGATGGTCTTGATTGTGGCAGTGGGGGACTCGAATACCGTCCTTGCTGCTACAGGCAATGAAGCCCTCACCACGAAACTCGATCTTGGTATGGGCGACGACTTCAATGACATGATGCGGAAAATCACAGGAGGCTTCCTGACGATTGCCAAGATTGTCTCTGTGATCATGACCGCGACCGCAGGCATCATGATTGCCTTCAACCTCGGCGCCCCTAACAAGATGATCTGGAACTGGCTCTTAGGCATTGGCCTTGCCCTGAACTTCGGTGGCCTCCTGTTGAATCTCCCAGGCTTCGGCCTCGATTCTTACAGTCTCCAGACGGCAACGTCTGGCTACGAGAATATCCCAGATGCCATCTACCCGAAGATGTCCAAAGATGATGATACCTCATTCAATGTCTTTGCGGTCTTCATGGACTATTACCTCAACAACATCATCCTGCCGGGGGCAAAGGCACTTACGCCGATTGCCGCACGACTCCTCATCGTCCTGACGGTCATCGACTGCTCGGTCAAGCTGGCACTCGACCTCGTCTCCGGCGATAAGATCAAGTTCCTCGTCACTGTTCTCTTGAAGAACGGTTTCTACCTTTGGCTCATCCTTAACTGGATTTCGGGCATGAACATCGTCTACCGTATGCAGGACGGTTTTCAGGCGCTCGGCTTCCTAGCAGGTGGTCAGGATATTGCCGGCGGTGTCGATAAGAAGTTCCAGCCAGACAGTATCGTCAACAACGCCTACATGAGCTTTGATATAATCTGGAATGGTAACTCTGATGTTGCTAAAGATACTGGCTTTATTGATTCAATAAAAAATAAAGTTGGGCACTTTGTCGCACATACCTTCTCCCCGATTACGAGCTTTGCTATGTTGGTCTGCTTAGTCATCTCGATTGGCCTTTTGTTCCTGACCGCACTTGAGATGTTCATTGCACGCATCGAATTCTACACGATGGGACTCTTAACGATTCCTCTTCTGGCTTTTGGTGCAGTTGGCCAGTTGAATTTCCTTTTCCGCAACGCAGTCGGCGCACTCTTCAACCTTGCCATTAAGGTGTGTGTTATCTCGTTCATTCAGGTGTTTTCGACCGTCATGCTTGCACGTTACGTCCAGAAGCTTTGTGACAGTGTAGAAAAGAATGTATATCCTGGCTTCGGTAACTTCCCGATTATGTTCCAGCTTATTCTTGTCTGCCTGATTCTCTACTTCATGACGAAGAATATCCCGAATCTCGTCAACTCCCTTCTCAGCGGTTCCCCAAGTCTCTCTGGAGGCAGTATGGCCTCTTCCTTGAAACAGGGTATGAAGACCGGTGCAAAAGCTGCAGGCGCAACGGCGGCTGTTCTTGCAACTGGCGGCGCAGCTATAGCGGCAGGTGGCATCAAAGGCGGCCTGGGAACGGCAGCTAAGATGGCTATGTCTGGTATGAAAAATACGGTTGCTAATTCTGCACCAGTAAAAGGCTTTACAGATATGACCAATACATTGCTGGGAAATCAAAGTGAAACAGGTCAGCAAGGTTTGTTAAATGGTGGTAGTTCTTTTGCAATGAGTGGTAATGGTAGAGGTGCAAGTGCTTTTGGCGCAATCAAGAAGTTCTCACATGGTGAGATGCTTAGTGATGACAAAGGCGGTGATGGCAAAGACGGTGACGGCAAGGGTAAAGGCTCTGGCGGTTCTGGTGGCTCCGGTGGCGGAGGTGGCAGTACCGGTGGGGACGGTCCATCCCGTGTCAGCAATGGTAGCGGTGGCGGTTTTTCTGGAGGTGGCGGTAGTGCTGCTGGCAGTAAAGGTGCTTCTGAATCTTCCGGTGGTGGTGGTAATGTTAGTACCAGCGAGAGCCACAGTAGTAGCGTCAGTGGCAATGATGGCTCTTATCAGCCACGCAAAGCACAAGATAACAAACAGAGCCAAGATAAGGATAAAGAGGGCAGTGGCGGTGCAAAAGCATCTGAGCAAAAGAGTAAACCTGTTGCAACACAGCCTGCAAATTCGGATCGCTATCAGGATGGCTATGCCGATGGCAAGAAGGAAAGTAGCAATAAGATGAGCGATGCCAATGGTGCGTATGTCCCACATCATACGCCGACAACTTCACAGCATACTTCCGTTTCGACGACAACTTCGGAACACGCTTCAGCTGAATCCGTCTTGACCAAGAAACACGAAGAATAATCTTGCAACCAAAAAGAGGAGACGCAATGTCTCCTCTTTTTATATGCCTATTCTATATCAAAGTACGAACTTCAGCGACGCCCGTTCTGCTGACTTTGCTGTACAGAATCCTCTTTTACAGCATCCTTAGATAGCGAACGTACCAAATCCGTATTGGCTCGCACGAGTTCAGCGTTGGTCTTCACTAAATCCGCATTCTCTTTCTGTAAGGTATCGAAGCGCTTCATGAGAGTGGAATATCTGCCCTCATATTCTCTAGCACGCGCTTCCCATGCATCCGTGCAACGAGACCGCTCAAGTAAAGTATCATATATTGAATCTATTTTGGGAGATATTTCATTGTCTATCTTATGGTAAGTCCTTGATACCATTTGTCCCGTTGTTGGTAAATCCATATTCAACACCCCTTACTTATCAATGTACCATGATATCTTATGATCTTACTATTCAATATTCATGTGGCATTTCACGAATTTGCTTCACCTGCTCCATCGGCTTAATCTGTGGAATAACTGGTTCAGTAGGCGGGGGAGCGACCTTCGTGACTCTCTTCTTCGGCACAAGCAGAACATGAAGCAGAGCAATCACATGGAAGAAGAACCCATAGAAGAACCAAAGCCCTGCATTGCGGTTCTTCCTTCCTGCCAGCCAAGCAATCAGAAGTGCCATGCAAAACTGGAAAGCCAATGCGAGCAGTACATGTACGATAATCATGAGGAACGCCCCCTGTCTTACACCATCCACCTAATCCGTCAAGCGAATGGACTGTTTCCTTATCTAAGCTCTATATCTAGTAGCCATCTTGTTCCCTTTCACTACATATAGTATAGCAACAATAAAAGCCTGTTCCTATCCCTCTTTCCCTGCAGTTATCCACAGTTCCAGACAAAATGACGAACAAGATTGATAACTCTATCCCTTATGATAGAGGATTCCCTCGTGTTTTGCAAGTGTTTTCTTCTGCTCTTACCGCTATCTGCCTAGCACGAGCGGCGCTGCCCGTATCGCCTTTACTTGTTCCATACAGTTCACTCCCTTCTGCAACAAGAGTATCAGAGCGCGCCATCTGTATCTTATCCCCATCTTGCCATCCTGCCAGCAGAGTAGGGGAGAAGCCTCTTCTCATCATCCTGCAATTCCATCGCATTTTTATCGAGTACCTATCTCCTATACTGATTGCAATTGAACGTATGCCGTACCGAGAGAGGAGAGAGCCGATATGAAATGGCGGAATCATCGTTTAGTCACAGGCACAGCCGTCTTCTTGCTGACAGGACATCTCCTGCCAGCGATCATCGCCGTCAAAGGCAGCGTCATCCCAGATGCCGTAGAAGGGAACGCCTATGACACGGCTGAGTGGAAGAAGAACCATCGCAGACTCTCCCACTGGTGGGTGCTCTATCTCATCCTGCTTCTCCCAGCAGCCATCCTTCTTTCAGACTCCCTGTACTTCTACCACAATCTGCCTTGGCTTTCCCTGACCCTCTACGACATACCAGATCTCTTGCTCCCGTCTTTCACCTTCATCCTGTTCTGGCTGGGCATCGGGAGTCTCTTCCATATCGCAGAAGACAGTCTCTGCGGCAAAGTCCCGTTCCTCTCACCGAACCATCGGATTGGCATCCGCTGCTTCTACGTAGGAACCGACAAGGAGTACAAGATAGCTGGCTACCTTGCCATCTCCTTCCTGCTTTGCCGTTTATTCTTACCTGTTCCCTTCTTCCAAGGGCTTTGAGCCGAAACAAGGAGCTGACCTTTCTTGAATACACATCCAATCCGATACCTCATGACACTCTTACTCTTTGTACTCATCCTGTTTCGCGCACCGTTTGCCTATGCCGATTCCGACCCGATTGCAGGCCCCAATAACGGCTCATGGCTTCATTCCATGCATGTGCCAATCTATGGCATACCGGTTTCGTCTCCTTTTTTTCGGAATGATACTGGCGAATTACATGGTGGCTATGATTTTGCCAGCGATGATATTCTGCCATCGGGCAGTAGACCAGTCTATGCTGCGGCAACGGGTTATCTTTATGATAAAGTAGGAGATTGTGTGCCGGGCGATACCAGCGCTAATGGTGGTTTTGGTAATTACGTCGTTCTGATGCATCACGAGTCAGACCCTGAACATCAACACGCTGGAGGCATCATCTATACGGTATATGCTCATCTTGATCATCTATCTCCTCAAATCGAAGCCGCTTCCCAAAACGACCTTATATCAATTGATACTGAACTTGGTTATGCGGGGTGGACGGGGCATGTCGATCCATTAAATGAAGATGGCACTCATTTGCATTTTGGCGTTCAATGGAGCCTGCTCGGCAGTAAACATTATTCGTATAATCCTGGAGATTTCCTAGAAGGTGACTTCGGTGACCCGTCTAAGGCACCATCTGGTATCAACCGGAAAATTGAGAAGTTCATTTGGGATGCAACGTTCAACTTCACCGAGCCAATCCGCGAGGTCATGGAAGATGTCGTCACCTACTGCAAGAAAGCCTTCGACTTCATCAAGGACACGATTCGTCATATCCTGATGATTCTCCTGACCATCGACCTGGCGCTCTCGGCCATCCTCAACAGCATCAACCCAGAGAAGGGGGAGAACTTCTTCGGATGGTTCCTCTACAAGTTCATCCTATATCTCTTCCTCATCTTCATCGTGGCCAACTGGGGCAACTTCATCGTGAACCTATCAAAGCACGCCTTCTTAGGCTTCGGTGCTTCGGCAATGGGTGTCCAATATGACACAGCGGAGGCTGCTCTGGCTGACCCACTCGACCTCATCAAGAAGGGTGCGAGTCTCATCACACCAATCTTTGAGCAGCTCTCCAAGTTCGATGGCATGTTCAAGATTGGTGCCAGTATCTTGACCATCCTGCCACTCTTTATCTTTATCGTCATCATCCTAGGTTGCTTTGCTCTGATGACGTACCAGATCATCATGGCATACATCGAGTTCTACATGGTAGCCGTTATGAGCTTCGTCACCTTCATGTTCGCCGGCGTCAAACAGACACGATACATCGGTGAACGAGGACTCAATGCCTTGTTCGCCTGCAGTATCAAGCTGTTCTTCTTCTGTATGTTCTCTTTGATGCTGCAGTCCGTCATGGCCAACTACACGACCGATGCCTTCTTCCGCACGGAAGTCATCCAGTCCATCGAGAACAACAGACCGAATACGCCTGGTGCGAGTGGGGGAATGGCCGGCGAGGTCGATATCCACGGTCGAGCAAAAGCAGAGGTCGCTTATCTTACTCAGCAAATCTTGAAAGAAAAGTACGGCAAGGATCTTCGCGCTGACTGGATCTGGGCACAGATGGCGCAGGAATGTGGACCAAACATGGACAGCGAGAACGCCATCGTGAATCATAACTATGCAGGTATGGGATTTGATGGCCATGATTACACGCACTATGATACCGATGAAGAGTTTGCGGCGGATTACGCTAAAACATTAAATGCTTATGCCGAAGATGGTCTCTTCGAGGCCAAGAGTATTGATGAATACGCCGCAGCCCTGAAACACGGTGGTTATTTCGGCGCAGACCTTAATGAATATATCAACGGTATGAAGGGGAATCTCTATGGTGCCCACAGTGCACCAGTCCCGAGCCTGCTCATCAACTTCTTCATTCTCTTCAAGTTCACCATCACCTGTATGCTCTTTGTCATCCTGGGCGATCGATTGTCGAAAGCCATCATCAAACCGCTTACAGGCCCTGGCTTCAAGTTCACCAATGCTTCCGATTGAAACCCCTGAAAGGAGAATGGCTTATGAATACCCTGTTAAAAAAAGCCAGCGCACTCATGCTGAGTGGCATCCTGTTTACGATGCCACTTGCTGGTATCGCCGAAGCAAAGCATCACCGTGTCGCCGGCACCGACTATCCTTATGATGCCGCAGACTACTATTCCCGCGACTCCATCTCCTGGGCAGATAGTGCGCCGTCAAGATTCGCCTTGCGCGATCTTGCTGCCAACGGCGGTACGGTCTACGACTATACCCGCCACATGAAGAGCATCCTCTTCGGCAACAGCTTCGTGCAGTGGCTCGGCATCCTCTCGGCTGCTGTGGCTCTTTCACATCTCAACATCCAGCATATCCTCAAGGATCCGCAGGATATCCTCATTAAGCATACAACTACAATCGCAGATGATACAGCAAAGGGGAGCACTACTGTGGACGTACCTGCATACTACACTGGTGTAAATGATATGTCTAAGCAGGAAGAGAACAATTACCTTTTCAAACAGTATAACGAGATTGCCGAGAAAACCAAAGAGGGGAATGCCGATACAGAAGAGATTATGCAGGCAGTCGCAGATGCTAAGACGGTGCTCAATAACGCACAGGGAGAGATGGAGGCCAATCAGGCTTATGGCCAGATTCAGGCATATGAAGACGAGTTGAAAGCCCGCACCAACGCAAACTTTGCAAATTATGTAAACCTAAAAGCACTGGAGAAAATGGCGGAAGATAAAAAGCAGGACAGGCTTCGCGCTTTTCATAATGAGTATCTGAATACTACATTCTATGATCCATACAATAAATCTCTTTATAACGACCTGAAAGAGCGTGGCTATGAAGTCAAGCACATCGAACATCTCCCAGACTTCTAAAGGAGGCCCATCATGAAGACATTCTTTCAAGACCTCTTTGCCCTGTGCCTGACCATCGTCCTTGGCTTCGAGACCGGCTACTTCGCCGTGCTCTACGCCAACGACATGCCCCCCTTCGACACTCCGAAGTCCACGATTGCCCACGCCATCGACCGCCACAAGGTCCAGCCGTATGCAACTTCCCAGAAGAAAGAGAAGTACATCGACAACCTCGGCGAGCAGATTGACGAGCGCTATTCCAAGACACTTTCTATCCGCTGAAAAGGAGATTCCATATGCCCCAGGCCCACGCACGCTTCGTCCGTACCTACAACGTCAATGTCCATTACTCCATCCAGCCCGAGACCAATCAGGATGGCCTGTACCACATCACGATTGATGGCTATGGCACATACCTTGCCCGTCCACTGCAAGGCTTCGAGACCCGTCGCCAATTCAAGTACAGCGATCTCATCATGACAGAGAAGGCAACGTATGTCCTCATCGAGCTCATCGATAGTACCCACTGAAAGACCTGCCCATTCTGGGCAGGTTCTTTCTCTATTCCCAAAAGGAGATGCAACCACATGAAATCCAATCCATCTAAACACTCCATCAAAGAATGGCTTACCCGTCATAACCCGTTCTCCCTGAACGTATGGGAGCAGGGCGTCGTCCTCGGCTATACGCCACCACGTCTCGGCTATCGTACCGAGACTAAAGACCGACCCGTACTCATCTATCACCCCGAGAGCAAAGTCGTCCAGGACTACTACATCATCCCGTCTCTCTTCACTTACCGCAATAGCGCCATCGTGATCAGCAGGGGAGAGCACGTCTTCGATGTCACCGGACGCTATCGGAAAGAGGAACTCTCACAGAAAGCCATCTACCACCTGAACCTCTCGAACCCGAGACTCTCCAGCAGTTCCTCCACAAACCACTGGAATCCTATGGCAGAAGTTCGCTTCCTCACGAAGCACGAAGTCTCCGACGCTATACTCCTTTCCGAGGTACTCCTTTCCGATATCAGCCTCTACCATCCTGAAAAACCAACCGTCGTCCGTCTCCTTGCCGCCTGCATCCTCTGGACCTTCTATCAGGAATACCAGCGCAAAGGAAAGGATGCTGCCATCCCGACACTCGCGTCGCTCTACAACCTTCTTTCTTATATGGCAGGAGCTCCTCACAACGTCTTCCACGAGATGGCCTCCTTCCCGTGCTTCGACGCCGATCATCTGCATTACTTCCACGAGTTCCTGTACCCAGAATCTCTGCCACATCAAGACCTTCATTTCTTCCGAGACTACCTGGATAGCGTGAAGCCATTTGAGTGCGTCGCCGATGTTCTCAAGGACATCGAAAAACAAAAAGAACGAGGAAGGTACTTCAATTTCCAGGACGACCTCTCAATCGACCCAGACGCCCGCGACGAATATGGCAACCCGCTCTTCCTTCTCCTCACACATCCTTTCCTGCGTGCCGTAGGGGAGAGCATCCAGGTCAGTGACTGGAAAGCAAGGGATTTCTTCCAGCTCCTCCTTACAGCAATCGAGCCGTTCTCGAATGATCCGCTCCGTGAGAGCACCAAAGTCTCTGACTTCCAGGTGGAAGATACCTTCAAGTACGACATCACCTGTTATATCTCTCTGCCCGTTCATCTGAGCGTAGCCCATAAAGGCATCATCCTGGCTTTCCTCGGCTTCTTCCAGAAGAAGCGGGAGGAGTTCTATCAGAAGACCGGCTTCTCCGCCTGCGATCATGAACTCATCGCGATTGAAGGCATCGACGACCTGCCGAAAATCCCATTTCTCAACGAAGCACTTTCCACCGCATCCATGCGTGGCATCCAGTACTACCTGACCGTCTCCGGCAGCAGCGCGAGCCATTCCGTTGACGCGGATCGCTTCGTCCACCAGATTGGCGAAGCTCCCAATTCCTTCTCTGGCTCACGCAAGGAAGCGCCACGCCCACATTACGTCGACCTTCGCCTGCACCCATATTTCCAGAACGCCGGCTATCCCCAAAGCACTGCGTTATCTTCCGGCACCGTGCTCCAAGATTTTTCCCAGTTCTTCTACTACGAGGATCTCCCCGAAGGCTTCCTGCAACCCAAGAAGCCCGTTCAGGTAAAACCAGAGCCGCAGAGTCATCATCCTTTTGTTCCATTAGGCTTCTTCGACGACTTCGACGAGCCTGCTGGAAGCCATCCAGAACCATCCCGTGCACCCGATGCCCCAGATGGCTACCATCCTATCTTACGCGAGTCAAGCAAGCCTGATTTTCCTCAATCTCGGTGGGACGCCTTGAAATCCAGCTCGATTGACGAGCCATCCGATCCGCAACGCTTCCCAGAAGAGTTCCTCGGCCATCCACAGCTGTCCGACCCGCCGTATGCACCGATTCTTGAGCCAGAACATTCATCCAAGAAAGAAAAGGAGTGAATCTATCTCTATGCAATACCCAATCCCACACAGCAACTCCACCCAGACGATCGAATCGCTCGAGCAGCCAAGCTGGAAACCCCTGCAGGAAGCCAAGTATCCTGCCGTTTCGCCCGCCACATTCCAAGCCCTTGCCGAGAAGAGCTTCTCGCTCCAGTCCTATCATCGTCATAGTATTTGAATCCGAAAATCTGCCCATTCTGGGCAGATTTTTTTTGCAAGAACAACACCAGAAAAAGCGCCAAACTTGAAGTATCCTAAATGCAGTATCGGAAACGAATCCATACAGAAAGGATGATTCCTATGGAACCAACAGCAGAAGAGCGGTCGATCGTTGACGATTATCCCTTGTGTCTTCCCGGCATCGACCTTGAAGAACAGTCTAAGCCATGCCGCGAAGCCTTGAGCGGGCTTGCCGGCATCTCTCAAAATCCCCTCGATCAGATCTTCGATCCGCATGCCACCAGCTTCTCTTTCACCAAGGGCAGCGTTCTCTTCCATGCAGAAACGAGAGCAGGGGAGAAGGGAGTCCCGTATCTTGCCATCTCCCCAGAACCCAAAGGAAAGCCCATTCTCCGCTTAGAAGCCGAGACACGCGAAGAACTCATGAGCCTTGCCGAGTTCAAGCAGAAGCTTGACGCCGTCGTGAGCGAAGCGCTTCTATAAGCGCCAGCTCGACCCGCATGATCTTCTCCCGAAAGACCCGTACCTTACCGTCCATTGTGGCAAGCGTGCTCAGGCCTGCCTGAACATCGCACGAGGTCTTCTGGAGCATCCAACATCAAGAGACCATCTCCGCATCCTCTTCCAGGCCGACATCGGCGATATCCGCATGCGAATCCGCTATCACAGCAAATCAGCCTATCTCTACAACCAAGACTTCTTCGAGGCCAATCTGCTGCAAATGAGAGACCCTAGTTCCCCGAATGAAGGTGGCGCAAGGGATGTGACCAGCTTCGTCATCCCACGGGATGTCATCCAGCAGGCAAGAGATGGGGAAGATTTCCGAAAGTACCTCAACTGCCAGCTCACCGCCTATTCCCGTGGCAACGAGCCACTCCTTCACCCACTTTACAGCTCCTGGCACGCATGGATGCGCTATGAACTCATCCATGCCAAAGAACTCAGTCTGGATGGCTATCGAGACCAGAACGGCAGCCGCCATACCTGCGCAAACGATGAAGCCTTCCGCGAAGTCATGAGCTCTGCACTCCTGCAGGAACCCATCTCCAAGACCATCTGGCTCAAGGAGAAGAACGAGAAAATCGAAGACTTCCAGTTCCTCGGCCCGTCGCGTGGCGACACGAACGGCATCTCGTTTGTCATCCTCGACAAAGACCGCATGCCACTCACCGTGCCGCCCGACGCGATCATCCCATCCCAGATGCGAGCAGCCGGCTGCCCGTTCACCGAGAAAGAGTATGGCATCCCGCTCAAGAAGATTCCGAAGCCCATCCAGGAGCGCGGAATCTACCCGCCACCTAAAGGCATGAAAAAAGAGATGCCCCGCAAAGATCAGATTCTCGCCCTTGCCGAGAAGCGCATCCAGACGCTTGCCCAAGAGCTCCATCAAACGTTTGGCATCGACCAAGAGTCTTCTCTGCGAGCCATCCATAAAGCAACCATAGCGGTCAAAGAAAAGCCAGCAGAGAAAGATAGGACCGACCGCTGAAGAAAGGAGAAGCCTTTATGGCAGAAGAAGACGACCTCAGTCTCGAGGAGTTCGAGGCCATGCTCCAAGAGATCGACCAGAAGAACGACAAGATCATCGAGGCAATCCTGAAGGAGAGCCAAGGCAAGGACGCAATCGTCCTTGCCGATAAAACCCATACGCAGGGCGTCGTGATCACGGCCTCTGCTAAGAACCCGTACCTCTTCCAGGCCACCTATTTCAACGAACGTGGCTTCACTACACACGAGACTGCCTCTGTACGCGACACCCTCATCCGTAGGGCTGTCGAGCATAATGGGATGACCGAGCTGGACGATTCTCTCCTCGAGCAGTTCTCGAAAGAACCGTGCTTCCATATCCAGAACGCCACGTACTGGTACCAGAACCAGCATGCCGGCGAGACCGCCATCCGCGACCTCGTCGTATCCAACGCCCCGCGAGAAGGGGCCAAGAACTTCGCCCCGCTCTTCGTAGCCTTCTGCAGAGCCTACCAGGAAGAACTCCAGAAGCGCCGCATCAAGATCATCCCAGGAAAGAAAGCAAACCTTACTTTAAGCGAACGGCCCCAGATTACCAAGGCCGTTACGCAGAAGCTCATCCAGGAAGGGAAGGTCACAGAGAACAACCTCTACTTCTATCAGCAGGTCCTCTCCGTTGCCGACCCGAGCCAGCAGGTGCCGCGCCTTGAAGATCTCCAATCCATGATCCACACGACCGCCAAGAAACCACCAACCAGGAGCGAGCGGAAGAGAGCCGCCAGAGCAATCGTCCAGGAAGACGTCAAGAAGCTCTTCGAGAAGCTCCAGAACGATCTTCATCTCACGCCAGACGACGTCACCAAGCTCGTCCACGAAGCGACAAGCCAAGCCAAGACTCAAAGCAGAAGCATTGCACGCTGATGCAGCGATCCAGACAGAAAGGAAGAATCCATCATGACTAAAGAAGAACTCATCGAGAAGTACCCCGTCCACGAAGTCGGCAACGATTACGACTTCGAGACCTTCCGCCATGCCATTTACGCGCCGTTCCCAGAAACAGAGACGCTGGAGCATGATATCTACTGCAAGAGTGGCATCACCTTCGGCAAAGGCGGCATGCCATTCCATGCCACGCTGAAGCAGGACGCCGAGACGAAAGAGCCGTACCTAGACATCCTCCTGTATGGCAATGAGAGCTTCCCACACATCAAGCTGCCCGCCTGCCTCGAAACCGAAGTCCCGACAACGGAAGCCTTCCGCCAGAAACTGGAAGGTGTCGTCGATAAAGCATTCCTCGACGGCCGGCTCGATGCCAATCTGCTCGCTCCGCATCCGTACCTCAATGCAGTCGACGACTTCGATGACTTCATCGAGGTGCTGGCATTTGAGGTCAAGCAGCCAGAGAGCAGAGAGTGTGCTCTCACGCAGCGCGATATCGGCGACATCCGCATGACGATTGTGCCACGGGGCACTTGGAACGATGAGCAAAAACGGTGGGTCTATAATGCCAATCGTCTAGACTTGGAGCTCTCGATCATGAAAGACCCACAGCTTGCCGGAAATCCCAATCCAGATGAAGCGAGCAAGGCTGTAAAAACCGTGGGCTTCGAGATCCCAAGCGATATCCAGAAATGCGACACCTCCGAAGCTGTCCGTGATTTTCTCAATGCCCAGCTCACCGTGATCGCCAAGGAAAATCCTGCCATCCAGAAGGCTCTCGAAAGCACCGAATACCGTTGGATGCAGTACGACCTCCATGATGCCCAGCAGCTCTTCCCAGATGGCTATTTTGACCACAAGGGCGAATTTATTGACTGCGAACAGAATATGACGCTCCGGCAGGCAAGCCAGTACGTTCGCGTCTATACCAACGCGCTCCTCAAAGAGACGCCATCCAAGACGCTCTGGCTCGACCTCACGCCAGAGGAGAAAGAGAATACCCCGCTCACAGGCTACCAGCTCCTCGGCATCTCCAAATCCGAGGACAGCCTGCCGGCCTTCGACGTCCGTCTTGCCAACGGCAATGAGATGATGGTCTATCCAGAAGAACTCTTCCCGTCCGAGATGCGTCGCGCCAACTGCCCTTACACGGAGAAGGAGTACGGCGTTTCCGAAGCGCTCATCCCAGAACCGCTTGAACATCGTGGCATCTTCGGCGTCGTACCGTCCCGCAGCAAGCAGGAGCGCAAGCAGCAGGCGCGCCCGTTCGTCGAGCAGGATGTCAAGGAACTCATCGAGAAGATCCAGAAAGACTTCTGCCTCGATGCAGAAGATGCGGTCAAGCTCATCCATAAGGCTGCGACCACCGTCCAGCAGAAGTCTGCCGAGCGGAAGGCCACCGACCGCTAAAGCATACCAGAACGGACCAAGCTGGTCCGTTCTTTTTTTGTTGCCTTCCTAGTCTATTCGTCAAGTTATTTCTTTACGTGTAAATAAATTACTTGACAAGTAAAGCATATAATGCTATGCTAGGAGCATAAAGAAATACAGCACTGACACCAAAGGAAGGGGATTGATGATCATGGCAACCAACTGGATCAACGAGAAAGAGAACCTCCTCACGCTCGAGAAGGAGTGCTTCTGCACGCACAACAACGGTGCGATGCAGGACCTCATGGCCGAGCTCGATGGCACGCACGCACTCACTGAGAAGGACACCATCGTAGAACTCCTTGCCAAGGAACTCTACAACTACAATGAGGAGCATTGCGCCAGTGTCTTCGTCGAGGATTTCTCGATGGAAGCAGCCCGTGCTCTTGCCCGCGATGAGTTCCTGCGCCGCGCGCGCCTGAACTGGGACGATGCAGCTTCCTTTGTCCTGCATGACGAGGAAGCCATCGACACCATCCGCATGATGGCCATCGCGTGATAGGAGGGACGACATGTACGAGAAGGAAGTAGAAGAATACATCAAGAAGCAGATCAAGGTGGGAGGGGATACCCTACAGGACGCGGCCGGCTACATCGGCCTGCGTTCTCGTCAGGCTCTCCAGGACAAGCTCGCCAAGGGCAACCTCAAGGCAACCGAGGAACGCGGTCTGGCTGAGGCCTACGGGTGCCACGTCACCTGGCAGCGCGAAGACTGCCGTGATTTTTCTGAGGCCGACTTCGAGGCCGACCGTGAGAAGATGCTCGCTGAGCTCTTAGCGGTCATGAAGCAGAGAGAGAACCTCTTCGAGGAAGTCATGGTCATCTTCGAGGCCAATCAGGCCCTGAAGCGCCGCTTCAAGAAAGAGGACATCGACAAGATCGAGCAGCTCAACGAGTTCAACCAGCGAACGATGCTCCTCTGGGGCAAGTTCGTCGGCACCTGCCAAGCCCGTTACGAGCCGCATTACGCGATGACGCTCATTCTCGAAGCAGAAGCGGATATCAACAACGAGACACGTTTTGGCATCCACTACGGGTCGACCTTCACGCTCTACTGATTCCACAGCAAGCACATGCCAGATGGCATGTGCTTTTTCTTTGCCATCTCATCTACGATTGCACTAAAAAAGCCCGTTTTACTTTCAATACAATCTAAGTGTAAATCATACAGTTTACAAAGCCCTAGAACTACGACTCCATCTTTTGTTTTACCAATCCATCCGCTCAACCTGCAAAAAGAAAACCGTTTTTTCTCGGCAAAATCCTGTACCCTGATTGCAGTAAGGAAAATACAATCGGAAAGGAAGGATGATGCGCATGGCTGAGACAGTAAAAGAAGATCCGGCCATCCTGCGAGACGTCGCTCTCTTCCATACCATCTCCCTCGGGGGAGCAGGGAAGGGCGAACGGACGCAGGAAGGGCGTGAGATTCTCGATACCATGCATACCCTCCTGGAAGGAGACCCATCTCTTTCCTTCCAGGATGCAGTCGGGATCATCCGCAAGGGATTCCCAGAAGAAACTCGTGATGCGTATGAGACCGCACTCCGTGCCATCCAGGATGGCATCGAGAAAGACTACCAGGACTATCAGGAATTCCAGAAGAGACAGGAGGAACCCATCATGTCGGAAGAACAGAAACCCGTAGAAGAACAGCACAAAGCTCAGGTCAAGGATGCGAACGCACTCCGCAAAGAGACTCTCGAGCACTTCAAGGAGCTCGTGAAAGAAGGCAAGGCCGTCTGGCAGATCGCTCAGGCCGAGAAAGCCAAGGATCCTGAGAACTACATCCCGCGTCAGGCCCCTGTGAACCCGTTCACGCCGAAAGGCCCGCGTTACTATGAGAGCTATAACGCACTCCTCCTCATGCAGGCTGCCGAGGAACGCGGCATCAAGGACCCGCGTTGGGCAACCCAGTACCATGTCCGCAAGACCGAGGACATGAACTTCAAGCGGGGGAGCAAGGCCGTCAAGACCTTCCACTTCGACCCGGAGAAGAAGGAAGTCTCCACGACGAACCTCTTCAACTGCGCCGAGCTCTATGGCAAAGCCATTCCGAGCGGCATCGAGGTCTACCACAAAGATAAGGCAGCCCTCGGCGACCTGATGCTCCAGAACCTCCACGTCGATGAAAAGAACATCGAAGACCTGCCGAAGCTCGCCAAGGAAGCCTATCACAAGGCTGTCGAGCTCCAGAAGCAGGCGATCGAGGAGAAGAAAGCCGAGAAGTACGCGCCGTACATGGAAGAGTTCAACAAGCGCCTCGAGGCGATCAAGGCCATTGACCTTACGAAGAAGCCTAGCACCAACGACAAGAAGCGCTTCATCCAGACGATGGCCAAGTACTATCAGGCAGACCCGACCCGCAAGGACTACGTGATCAAAGCCGCAAAAGACTTTACGAAGGCCGGCTGCGACGAGCAGACGCTCACGGGTCTCATCTCGAAAGCAGCACCAGAGGCAGCCAAGGACCCTGCCAAGAAGGGCACCTACGCACACTTCGTCTCAAACATGATTGCCAAAGATAAGAACTTCCAGAAAGAACTCTCTGACGCAAAAGCCCAGCAGGCAGGACGTTAACCCAAAAGAGAAGGTGGCTCCATTTTTATGGAGTCGCCTTTTTTGATGCAGCTATAGAAGTGGAGGTGGAAAACCTTCCTGGAATATGCTATACTAAAAGTAGGAAAAATCCTACTTTTAGGAAAAGGAGTGATTAACGGTGCCGACCACTGATATGCCGGATACTTTTATCGATAGTGCAAAGGTCATGGCAAAAGGACAGGTAACGATTCCCAAAGACGTGCGTGCTGTACTTGGCTTAGAAAAGGGGAGCCGTGTCACCTTCATCGTACAGGATGGCAATGTGCAGCTCGTCAATTCTGCAGTCTATGCGATGCAGTTCCTGCAGAAAGAGATGGCTCAAGAAGCAGCAAAGGCAGGCCTGGATACAGAAGAAGATGTAAATGCTCTGGTAAAAGAGACCCGTAATGAGGGGAAATGAACCATGCGAGTATGCAAAAGGGGAGAGAATCATGGAAAAGCTACATGAAGCAGATTTCGGCGCTGAAGATACTCGAGAAGAACGACTGACCGCCTATATTCGGAATCTAGAGGAGCGCATCATCCCGATCATCATCGTTGGAGCCATTGCACTTTCCTTCCTGCTCGTCGGTGGTTTCGCCTACCATACCGTCAGTAATCTGCAGGACGACCTTGCTGCCGAGCGTCAAGCCCGCATCGAGCTGCAGACAACCATCGAGCAGCAACAGCAGGAGATTGATGCCCTCAAGGAACAGCTGACACTCACCCCTGAGCAGGTATCCCGCGCCAAGCAGCAGGCCAAGCAGGAGCAGGCCATGCAGGATGTCTACCAGAGCATCGACCGCGCCACCCGCGCACTCCTTGCGCCCTAAAGCAAGAATAGACGAATATTTAGGTCCCAAAATCCTCTATACTCTCTTTCAGAACGATAACGAAAGAGAGAAGGAGGATTTTTTCATGTTTACGCATAGCAAGTATCTGAAGCGTGGTGCCATCTTATCCCTTGAAGCCATGCTCTACATCGCCCTTTTCGTCATCCTGATTGCAATGGGCACGTTCGGCTACCATCATTTCAGTCAGGAGCTCAAGAACGACAAGGCCCGCTCCGACATGAGTGCCATCTCGATGGCCATCAGCCAGTACCACTTCGAGATGAAGGCTTACCCGAAGACCTTGAACGACCTCACGAAGAAATCGGATGACGGCCAGTACGGCCCGTGGATCCGCAAGATTGAGCAGGATCCGTGGGGACATGCTTATTCGTATACCACCGTCACCGACGGCGCAAACGGTGAGTACTATCTCCTCGTCAGCGGCGGTGCAGACGGCACCGTCCAGACCACGAAGCTCCCGTCCGACACCGAAAGAGCCAGCAACGATGACATCGTCGTCGTCAGCAAATGAGTCACGAGCAAACGCTCTGCCATACGGCAGGGCGTTTTTCTATGCCCAAAACGCGCAATATTCGACGAAAAATCCCGCGCACGCTCATGCTATCCTTGTCCTACCACAAGAGAGGAGCATGCTTATGCCCGATAAGAAGAACCGGAACCTCTGCACTGCCAAGGTCCGCAAGCAGGATGAATTCTATACCGACCGCAGGGACATCGAAAAAGAACTCGCGCATTACACCGAGAGCTTCCAAGGGAAGACCGTCTACTGCTGCGCCGATGCCCCAAGAAGGAGCGCCTTCTGGGCCTTCTTTCATGAGAACTTCCAAGCCCTCCGCCTGAAACGGCTCATCGCGACGTTCTACGGAAGAGGCGCATACCAGATGACCTACGAGGGAGGCAGGGATGCCGACCTCTCTTCTGGCATCTGCCAGAAGCTCCAAGGGGATGGCGACTTCTTGAGCGCCGAGTGCCAAGCCATCCTCAAGAAAAGCGATATCGTCTGCACCAACCCGCCATTCTCCTTGTTCCGTGCCTTCTTTGACGCCATCCAGACGGAGCATAAGCAGTTTCTCCTGATTGGCAACCTGAACGCGATTACCGCAAAGAACATCTTCCCGTTCTTTCAGGACGACCAGATCCGCCTCGGCTATACCTTCCCGAAGTCCTTCCTGCGCCCCGACGGCAGGACACAGGCCTTCGGCAACATCGGCTGGTTCACCAGCCTGCAGCTTGAAGACCTCAAGAACCGCCCCTTCTGGACAACCGGGAAGAAGCTCGAAGATGGCACGTATCCGTCCTATGCCAACTGCGAAGGCATCGACGTCCATCGCATCGCGGAAATCCCGGATGACTGCGACGGCATCATGGGCGTACCCATCACTATCCTGAAATACTACAATCCCCAGCAGTTCCAGATTTTTGGCTACAGCAAATATGCACCAGACAATCGCCTTGCCATCCAGCCCGTCCCGAAAGAACTCCTCGATTCGTTCTACCGCCACGGCGGTACGGGACACTACACAACGAAGATGCGCGTCCTCTGCTATTACGATGCATACAGCATCGGGCACTTCCCGTTCGAGCGGATCCTCCTCAAGCGCCGACCGTCTTCGTGAGTAAAGAAAGGATACCGCATCATGGTCAACACCACCGTCTTCCATCAATCCATCCACCGTTCCAGCCATAACGATGAATACCTCACGCCGCCAGAAGCCGTCCGCATCGTGCTGCCCTACGTCCAGGGCAAGCGCATCTGGTGCCCCTTCGATGAAGCCAGCAGTGCCTTCGTCCAAGTCCTCGAAGCAGCTGGTCTCACCGTCCTGCACAGCACCCTGTCAGAAGGGCAGGACTTTTTTCAGTACGTGCCGGACGAGCCGTTTGATTGCATCGTCAGTAATCCGCCGTATTCCCTCCGCAACCAGGTCTTTGTCCGTCTCTTCGAGCTACAGAAGCCCTTCATGATGCTCGTCAACGGCTCTGGCATCTTCGACAACCGCGCCCGCTTCGACCTCTTCCGCGAGCACGGCGTCGAGCTCCTGGTCTACAAAGGCCGGACGGCCTTCATCCGCAAGAGCGACGGCAAGTCCCAGTCGCCCATGTTCCAGAGTCTCTACCTCTGCCACGATATACTGCCAGAGCGCCTCGTCTTCGCTGCAGATACGCCAGCACCTCGTGCATGACAGGCAAGCACTCTATCGACTTTTGCAAAACTGCCCGATTTATGGGGAAAGTGCCTGAAACAGTGTGTATGATGTGATGATGGATGCCTGAAAACCTAATAAAGCCTTGTCTCATAAGGGTTTCAGGTGTGCGAAGCTTGAGGAAGATAATAAAACCGAAACGGAGGTTTCAAAATGATTAAAGATATTATAGAGAAGAACGAATCCGTTACTCCAAACAGCCGGAAGATAGAGATTTTGAAAGAGAATTTCCCGTCATGCTTCCGGTCTGATGGCAGTTTCGATATGGCGCGTTTTAAAGAATTTCTGAACGATAAAGTTACTGTATCTCAAGAAGGATATGAACTTCGTTTTCTCGGCAAAAACTACGCAAAAATGCTTGCCACACTGGATACAGAAACTGTAATCGTCCCTGATGATGAGCATAATTCAAAACCCGAGAACAAGGATAGCCAGAATGTATATATAAGTGGAGATAATTTGGACGGACTGAAGCATCTGCTCAAATCTTACGCTGGACAGGTGAAATGTATCTATATTGATCCACCTTATAATACGGGGACGGATGGTTTTGTTTACAATGACAATTTCGAATTCACAACCGAAAGCCTGATGGAAAAGTTGAGCATTGATGAGGATGAAGCCAACCGTATTCTTAATCTTACAAGCAGAGGGGCGGCTTCTCATTCTGCGTGGCTTATGTTTATGTATCCGCGCCTTCAATTAGCACGAGATTTGCTTTCTGGTGACGGGGCTATCTTTATTTCGATAGACGACAACGAGCAGGCAAATCTAAAGCTGATTTGTGATGACATCTTTGGCGAAGATAATTTTATTGCTAATATTATTGTACAAGCTAATAAGAGAGGACAAACATATAAACAACTTGCTAAAACGCATGAATATCTATTGGTATACACAAGAAATTCGGATACTTCTCTCAATGAATTACCAAAAGGTTCTGGAGCGTTCTCATTGGAAGACAATGTTGGAAAATTTGAAGAACGTGAATTAAGGAATCGGAATCCAAAATTTGGAAGATTTAACAGACCTAATCTGTTCTATCCAATATACACAAATCCTGACGTTGTGGATGCATGTGGTTATTCCCCTGTTTCATTAGAAAAAAGTGATAAGTTCTATGTTGAAATATTACCATTGAATAGTGAAGGCAAAGAAAGCTGTTGGAGATGGGGCACAAACAAATTTAATGCTAATAACAACAAGAATTCTATGATGAGCGAAGTTGTTGCCCGGAAAAAGACTACTGGCAAATATGGTTGCTACGAGAAATACCGCAAAGGGACTTTCAAGGCAAAAACGATTTGGTACGATGATAATGTAATCGGAGAACTTCCAGACGAGGAGGATGATATTTGGGAGGAAACTGGAGTTATCACTGAGCATGCATCTACTGAGCTTGGCAGATACGGTATGGGTACAGTATTTGATTTTCCAAAACCTACGTATCTGATAAAAAAGATATTTGCTATCGGAGGAAATACAGATGACATATTTGTAGATTTTTTTTCCGGATCTGCCACATCAATTGATGCGATCTTTCAACTAAACGCCGAAGATAATGGACATAGAAAAATAATAACCATTCAATCACCAGAAAACCTTGATGAAAAATTAAAAAAGGCTTCAAAGTCAGACAAGTCCAAGTTTGAAGAGATGATTACTTTCGTTGATGACCTTGGATATCCGCATACGTTAGATTTCATTGGTTATGAACGTATTCTTCGTGCTGCAAAAAAAATCAAGGAAGAACACCCAGACACTTCGGCTGATTTCGGCTTTCAGCACTATACGCTTGAAACTATTGACGAGCCAACCTTGGATAAGATGGAAAAATTCGATAATTCCGGCTTTGTTACAAACAAGACTGTATATGACCTGTTCGGCACAAATACGATTCTGACTACATGGCTCATCCATGATGGATATACTTTCACGAACAACTGCCAGATGATCGATTTTGCCGGATATACGGCTTATTGGTGTGAGAATCACCTGTATCTGATTGAACCAGAAATGGATGAGAATTCCATAAAGACTCTGATTGATCGTTACAATAGTGATGGTGAATTCAATCCGCAGAACATTGTAGTATTCGGGTACAGTTTTAACTTTGTAAATATGGAAAACCTGAAGACCAATGTGAAAATACTGCGTGATTCTGAGAAAAACCTGAAAGTCAATCTTGACATCCGCTATTAAGGAGGTGGTAGCGTGGAACTAATACTCGAACGCGGTCTCGAACATCAGCAAAAAGCAGTAGATGCTGTTTCAGCTGTTTTCGAGGGAGTAACTATTACTTCGCCTACGGTAGCGTACCAAAATCCAACATTTTCATATGATGATACATGTATTTCGAACAACATCCGTGAACTACAGAAGAACGTTCGCAAAGATTATCGTCATAATGCTAATCCAGATACCGGAACTTACCTGAATATCGATGTTAAGATGGAAACAGACGCCGGCAAAACCTACGCATACACTGAAACCATTTATGAACTGCACAAACGATATGGTTTTAATAAATTTATAATTGCTGTGCCATCTTTGCTGATAAAAGCTGGCACTCGGCAGTTTATACACCCCGAAAAATGAAAACGGTATATTCCTGTGGCAGATTCTGCAAAACGGTACGACTTTCCTCGTGCCGTTTTTTGTTACCATACCTGTAGAACCCTAGAAAGAAAGGAAGATGCCCATGCCTCAGCCTGTCTTTTACTACGAACTCCTAGACCCAGACGCCGCTTACCCCAAGGACTACCACCTCGTAGACCTTGATTCCTCCAAACTGGTCTCCTGCACGCTCCTCAAAGAAGACCCGCGCCATCTCTACGACGCCGTCTTCCAGGATAACTACGGGCTCTACGGAAAAGACGGGAAACACTTCCGCCCCGAAGGCCCAATCGTCGCCTACGACCATCTCCTGCGCGCAAGCGAGATCCAGAGGAGCCCCATGCGTCTCGTCATCCCCGAAACCGATTACGAGAGAGGGAAGAAGGTCTGCTACCTTTCCCTCACCGTGGAAGCTCCTGCCACCGCCTGCTATCCGGAAGCCGTCACCAAGACCATCCCGTCCATCCCGAGAAGGCCGGCACAGCCCCTCGAGTTCTACGCATGGAAGAAGGATATGGAGCAAAGCGAGATTCACTACGATACCGACACCTATCCAAGAATCCACCGCGTCGAACAGCTCCGCTGGTCGTACCAAGGGAAGATCATCCAGAACGACTCCTACATCACGCACTTCGGAGCCTTCCCAAATCTTCCAGAAGATGCCCCTCAGGGCTTCCAGGAAGCCCTTGCCGTCTGGCAGAAGTACGAGACCTTCACCGACGACCTCACGCATCCTGACATCCTTACCGCCAAGATGGCACCACCGCCATACAGCAAGGAGACGGCGCTATCCCATATGGAGTGTCCCGCAAACTTCCAGAAGAAGCGCGACAAGATCCGCTACTACGAAGACCGCGCCATGATCACCTCGTATGCCTATCCCGATACCAAGAAGGGGAGAGAGGCCTACGCGACCGCCATCCTCTCCTGCATGGCACAGGACGCCATCCCCGACTGCCGGATGCCGAAGTATCTCATTGAGAGCCGTCATCCCATCTTCAGCACCTGCCTCGACCTCTTAGAGACGAGTCCTGAAATCCATCAGCACCTGCGAGCCATCCGCCGTCAGGCCAAAGACCATCCACGAAAGGAAGCGTATGCAAGATGAGCTATAAATACTACCTGCACAGCCGTGCAGCAAGCCCCGGAGCCATCCCAGATGGTTCTTTGAGCATCGACGAAGAAGACCTCGGCGGCCGCTACGGTGCCGTCTATTACGATAAGCCCTTAGCGCCGCGCCTCGTCCAAGAGTTCGAGCTCCTGCCTGCTGTCACAGACCAGCCAGAGCGCGATGCCTATCTCCTCGAGAAACCGCTCGATACGCGCCCTAACGCCAAGGGACTCCTCATGTATACCGAAGAGACGCCCAAGACCCTCAAGAACCCGGAAGGAGAGGTAATCGAGGGCAGCACCGTTCTCGTCTTTGACCATCGCTTAACGGATGAAGAGCGGAGCCATTTGTCCTACCTCAAGGAATCCCGTCGTCTCAGCCGCAACTTCGGTCTTGAGCGCATCCGCCTTGAAGAAGTCACCTATGCCCAGAAGCGGGAAGAGTGCCTCCGCCATGCCCTCGATACCACCGATACCAGCAAGATTCCCGGCACCTACTACAAGTTCCTGCGCGAAAACCTCAGTAAGGGCATGGAACCCGCCAAGGCCGACCAAGAAGCCGTCTGTGAGCTTATCCGAGCTGGTATCCTCAAGCCCAAGCTCACCAGACGCCTGCTCGCGACCTTCAGCCCATACATCGGTCTTGCCGAAGGCAACCGTCGTGCCGACCCGTCCTATATCCCGACCATCCAGGAAGCTGCCGAGCGGGTCTACGAAGAAACTCAGACAAAGAAAGAAGCGGTAAAGCCAAAGCCCCAGCCAGAACCACAGCCAGAACCCACTCCGAAGGAAGCACCTCCCGTAACGGAACCCCCAAAGCCATCTCAGCCCAAAGAGGATGGCTTGCAGCTCACGATTGAGAGCAAGAAGAAGAATCGCCCGATCGACGACTTTGGCCGCAAGCTCTTCGGTAAGAAGAACCTCTACCAGCGCTACGAGAGCGCGATTGCTCTTGCCCGCACCGCAGACATCGCCAACCTGTCCTTCTCCGAAGCCTTCCCACAGCCAAATTACAAACAGCTCCTTGAATTCATCGACCCTTGGCGCGTCGCTGCTGTCCGTGCCCTGCGCGAATCGCTGCCGAACAAGCCGCGCTACGGCGTCGTCACCTGGGCAGAGGCCGTGAAGGCCAATATCCAGATTGCCAGTTACATCCTCAACGAAAACTGCCCGATCACAGAAGAAAATTTTTTGGAACTCCTCAAGGGCAGGGGGACTTTCTTTGGCGACGAGGTTGCTGAGACAACCCGTAACCGCGCGACACAGCTTTTCCTGCTCTATCAAGGGGGAGGGCACGATGATTCCCTCAAGGATTACTACCTCCAGTATATCGACCCAAGGAAAACCAATCCCTTCTATCAAGGCACCGATTACTCGAACGAGTATATCGTGCGCCACATCGCACCCATGTGGAAGCACTGCGTCTTAAATGAATGGATGGGCATAGTCGAGAAAGCACACGGGAAGACCCCGCCTGAAGCAGTCGCAGCCTTCCAGAAGGTCTTTGCCGAAAAGAAAGCCCGCGAAGCTGTTGCCAAGGCTGCAGAAAAAGAGACCACGCATAAGCCGAAGCGGAAGATGCCAAAGATCTACGTCACGTGGCGGCAGAAAAACCGTCTTGCTGAGAAGACCTATACCCTCTCCTATAAGAAAGGGGGCACGAGAATCCCTCTGTTCCCGTATGGCCACTTCAAGACAGGGGAGGAGGCCCGCGACTTCCTTGCGTCACATGAAGACGCCGTCTACGAGGCTTACCAGCGGAGCTTCATCATCCCGGATGAGTTCATCGACGGCGCAGAGCCAAGGAGCGGCGCAAAACCGCACCGCACGCACGACATCAAGCCAGAAGACCTCCAGAAGGAATTCGGTCTCTCTGGTGCCCAGTTCGGCAACTGGGTCGAGAACCAGCGCCGTCAGGAAGACCTCAACAACTTCTACGAGGCCATGATGGACCTTGCCGACATCACAGGACTCCCGCCAAAGTCCCTGTGCTTCGGCAATACCCTTGCCATGCAGTTCGGCAGCAACGGCATGGCCAAGGCAATGGCCCATTACGACCCCAGCCAGATCGCGATCAACCTCAACAAGAAGAACGGTGCCGGCTCCCTTGCCCACGAGTGGTTCCACGCCGTCGACAACCTCTTCGCCCGCTACCGCACCGAAGGTGCCATCACCTCGCGCTACATGACGCAGGAAGCAGACGTCCGTGAGCTCTCTCAGGGAATGAATGATTCGTATCGCACGCATGTCCCCGGCGAAGATTTCACACGCCGAGAAGTCGTCGAAGCGTTTGCTGGCGTCTACCGCGCCATCCATCGGGAAACGAGCGTGGCCGACCGCAGCAGCATACTCGATACCGGCAAGAGCAAAGGCTACTGGGGGACACCTGTCGAGCTTGCCGCACGTTCCTTCCAGGCTTATGTCTGCTACAAGCTCGCGGAGAAGGGGATAACCAATGATTACCTTTCCCTCTACCGCACCGAAAGCGGCTGGAAGGAAATGACCGCCGGCGCTTACACCGAGCAAGCCTACCCGTATCCCACGAAAGAGGAGATGCCTGCCATCGCCAAGGCCTATGATTATCTCTTCGAGGTATTCAAGACAAAAGAGAACGAGAACGGCGTCACGCTCTATTCCGCAACGCACCATAAGGATATCCCCGCCATGCTCCAAGAGAGCATGGCACTTCCTGAAGAAGCGCTCACGAAGAAAGAACGCGAGATGCAGGACCTTGCCGCACACCTCGGCGTCGCCATGACGTTCATCGAGGGACCAAAAGCCCTGCACGGCCGCTATAACCCGATGGACGGCAGTCTCATCGTCAACCGCAAGGGTTCGACCACCCCGCAGTGGACCTTTGCTCATGAGTGCTTCCACGTCATGCGTCAGAAAGACCCGTTCCTCTATGACGAGCTCATCGGGGCCGTCGAAGAATCGCAGGCCATCTCCAAGGCCCAGCTCGACGCTTACCGCCAGTCCATCGGGGCACCCGATATGAGCGACGAGCACGCAAAAGAAGAGCTCCTCGCGGATGCCTTCGCCAACGCGCAGAAAGAGAAGGAACTTACGAGGATCATCGCGCAGAAAGACGCCGGCCTCATGTGCCGCTTCGCCGCTTTCACCAAGAAGCTCCTGTACCACGCTCAGACCTTCCTGCACCGCCGCGAGGGGAGCCTCACCAAAGATCAGTTCGACGCCTTCAAGGACCGCGTCGAGACCCATCTCCACAGTCTCAAGGACAAGGAAGGCAACCGCATCATCCCTAAAGGCGTTTACGTCCTCGATGCTGTCGATTCCCTCACGCGGCCAGATACCATACCGGCTCCAATTAAGACAGAAGCGGCGCGTCTCTTGCTCATCGATGAGAAACCGAAAGATGTCCGGCGGGCTCTGGCCACAGCCAGCCCATGTGGCAATAAAGATTCCGAGTTCGATACCATTCTTGTGGCTGCCCAGAAAACGGCCTATAGCCGCTGAAGACCAAACGAGCGTCTGCATACAGCAGGCGCTTTTTTCGTATCGATTCTTGTGCAAGATATGCATATTCCGTACACCTTTTATCACGGGGGAACGGTCAGCCACGCTACGAATTGCTCTGTCTATGCTGAAAAAGGGCTTTAAATCCAAGGATATCGTTGAAACAACCGGTATTTCTCTTGAGGATGTCCGCAGACTGGCAACAGATAATAATCTTGCGTTTTAAAGCAACTCGCAATGTAAAAACATCCTTATGCCTGATATGTCGATTTAAGACAGCATCAGCTCATATATGCTCGTTCTATCTCTTGCTTACTTATCAATACAGTCTCTTATAAAGAGTTTGCTATGTATTTTTTTCGCGTATCTTCTCATATTTAGTTAGCCCAGACTGCTGGAACCCGCATAACTACTGAATTCTTCTTGTCTGGCATGTCCATTGAAACATTTTCTCAAATATGCTAAACTAGCTTTGGTGCTAGATAGTATCTGGTAGTTTCCCCGCACACGCGGGGTTGTATCTCTCGTCGTACGCGAGCCGGATGCGGACGGCAGAGTTTCCCCGCACACGCGGGGTTGTATCTGCAGGTCAGGATTTTGCAGGGCAGATAAATCAAGTTTCCCCGCACACGCGGGGTTGTATCGTGTCGGATTCACCAGGACATTCTGCAGGCCGACAGTTTCCCCGCACACGCGGGGTTGTATCGAACGAGGAAATTAAAAGCCTGAAGATCACGATAGTTTCCCCGCACACGCGGGGTTGTATTCGCCTGGGCCGACACCGTTTTGGCGTCTGGCCGAGTTTCCCCGCACACGCGGGGTTGTATCCTGTTTCTGCCGTTCGACGTCCTTGTCCAACTCAGTTTCCCCGCACACGCGGGGTTGTATCGTGGACCCGGGTCCAGGCGCTCATCCAGCGCATAGTTTCCCCGCACACGCGGGGCGTTGGAAGTCTCAGTTGAACCAATCAACTGAGACTTCTTCTGTTTCATACAGTACCCTAATTCATTCGTAATCTCTTGGTGGCGTGCAAGCTCAAAATCGCAAGAACAGACAAGTATTCCCTCCACTTTCCCCTGTATCCTATAGCTATGACAATAACTACTACTATCCGATACGATAGGGGGAATAGATATGCCAATAAAACCAAACGACACACCAGAGACACACTACGCCCTCCGCAAGATTGAATTCCTGCGCGCCTACGGCGTCGTTCCAAGCCACACATTCACCTCCTTCGCTCAAGCGAATGAATACCTGCAGAGCTTCATCGAAACGCTCTGGGAAGGTGATGAAGAAAGTATCCGCATTCAAGCCGAGTGGGAAGGAGGTCTCCGCTATAACGATACGATTCTTGTATCTTCTGAGACCAAAATTCATGATGGATTCCTCGCAGAGACAATCCAGGACGAGCTGGAAGGGCGCATGCTCTATCCTGGCGAGGGCTTCCTCGACCGCTCCATTCATCAGGTCAGCTGGCAGATGGAGCGCATCCTCTGCGATCGCAGTGACTGGGAAACCTACGACCATCTGCTCAAAGGGGGAGAGGGACTCGATTGTGAGAAGTTCCTCATGCATCAAGAAGCCCTGCATGAAGCTCTCCAAGAGCTCGAAGAAGAGCGTCCATCGCTCTATCCGACTATCCAGCAAGGCAAGGCACTCTTTTCCATGATTGCCAAACTCCCGAACCGCACGACCTTCTACCGCCAGTCCGCACGAGAACGTGCCAAATCCTTCTTCTGCCGTGCCATCGAAGCCATCTTCCAGAAAGAGGAGGGTCGCCTGCAGGAAGCAATCACCGAAGCCAACCTCTTTGCCATGCGTCTCCAGCAAGATGCATCCATCCTCGATGAGCGCTATACCGAGCTTGGCCACAAGATTTACCATCTGCTTCCCGGCGATCAAGAGACCGACCTTCCCTCGCTCATCCCGATGAACGAGAATCTCGTCTTCCAATATCAGCATCGTGCCTACGCCGTAAAGCGTGCCCTGCCGGCAGATTCGCGCCCAGAAGACCTGCGTCTCTTCTTCTTTGCCATCTACCACGACGCACTCTACAAAGAGCAGCGCCGCAAGACCGGCCTGCCTCGCCAGCTTGCCGTGAGCCTTGCCACTGCCAAATACCTCTACAAGGATGGCTGCGACAAAGAGACCATCGCGACACTCCTCATCTCCTGCGATCCCTATCTCCTCGGTGAGCCCGGCCGCAAAGCCGCCGAGCAGCTCATCAAGAAACTCCCAAGAAAGAGCGCCCGCGCCTAAAATCCAGCGCCCCTAGAGCATATCTTGCTCCAGGGGCGCTTTCTTGTGCGTCTTTCCTGCATCACCTGTGCTTCTTATACGAATAAAATTGATAAATCTTTCGGCATCTTTTTCGTTTTCTCCTCTTGACTTATCAATAACGTGCGTGTATTATAATACGTGAAAGACGAACTTGATTGACAAAAAATCAACGAGTCGTCGCCATCATGGCCTGCCGTCTCGCACTTATCCGGCAGGAATACGATTAGGAGGAAATACAAATGATGAACATGAAAGTCGCCATCGACAACGGCAACTCCGAGCAGAAGATGTTCCTGACGACCGACGGCAAAGAGACGCAACGCGTCCTTGCCCCGAACGTCTTTGCCCGTCAGACGAGCCTTCCGAACATGGATGAAGTCCCAATCTCCATCCTTGATACCATCCACGACCATCTCATTGCGTCCGTAGAAGGCCAGCTCTACTACATCGGCCGCCACGCACTCGACTCAGGTGCCCGCTGCCACTGCGTGCAGGTCGGCACCCAGAACGACAAGAGCACGAGCCAGATTGTGTTCGTCAACACGCTCGCGCATATCGCGGGTGAGGCCGTTGCCCGTGCCTATGCCGAGCAGAAAACCCTTCCCGAGACGCTTGCCGTCCATGTCGATATGGCAACGGCACTCCCGGTTTCTTACTACAGCGCCGAGAAGGCTCACTTCTTCGAGCGCCGCTTCACCGGCCACAACCACAGCGTAATCCTTTATGTAGGAAGCCATCAGGTGCCGGTATCCATCACGTTCGACTTCGTGAAGGTCATTCCGGAAGGCGTCACAGCCGCACATGCCTTCTCCAAGTGTCCCGAGGTCTTCGCTTCCTATAACGAAGCCCATCCCGATACGCCGGTTGATCTTGAAGCCATCGGCAAGCAGCGCATCCTGCATGTAGCCATCGGAGAGGGGACGACCGAGTTCCCAATCACGAAGGGCATCGTCTTCAAGCCGGACTTCATCGACGGCTCCGAGAATGGCATCGGCCATGCGATTGACCGCGTGCTCATCCCATTCAAGCGGGAGTTCGGACTCATGAAGCTCACGCGCCAGGATTACGCCAAGATCATGCGCACGCCAAGCCACAAGTATCACGATGATGCCATGTCGCTCATCGAGACGGCACTGCGTGACGAAGCCGAAGACATCTTAGAGATGGCCGAGATGGTCATCCAGAAAGCCAATAACGAGGTCGATGTCGTTGCCGTCTATGGCGGTGGTTCCATCTTCCTCCGTCCCGCACTCGAAAAACCGCTCCAGGTCTTCTGCGACCGTGCCCGCATCCAGCTCGTCTACATCGAAGATGAAGAAGATGCCGTCTGGATGGAAGCCTACGGTCTCGAGGCCTTCCTCAAGAGCAAGCTCTTCGAGAACCTCAAGAAACAGGCAGCCTAACCCATAAGGAGGAATATCCATGACCGCCAATAAGCCCCAGAGAAAGAAGATCTGCAAGACCGTGCGGCTCGAAGGGTCGCCCATTCTGCAGAGATTCTGCAAAGCGCAGTCGAATTTCAACGCATCGACGCGCTACATCATCCTCGATTACATCCGCCGGCACGGCGGTCAGGTATTCGACGTCGCCCAGCACGTCCAGAGCGCTTACGACAACGTCCTTGCCGGCGTTGCCGGAGCTGAAGACATCGAGGATGCCAAGCTCTTCATGCCGATGCCACAGGAGAAGGAAGAGCCTGCCGTGCAGCCTTCCCAGTCTCCCTTTCCCAAGAACGTCCTCCCGAAGAAGAAGGAGGAGAAGAAGCCCGCCGAGACCGACGATGACGAGATCCCGGCCTGCTACCGATGACATCATGGTTATCCTGAATTACCGCGCCGTCATCGACCAGATCTATGAGCGTGACATCCCAAAGGATGCCGACTTTGAAGAAGCCGTCGAGCACTTCATCCGTCCCGATTGCCTTGCGCTCTCCAAGACGCAGGTCACGCTCCGCAATACAACGTATACCATCTGGTACGATGACACTTGCGTCTACTACGGCCGCTACGTGCCAAGCTTTGCAACACTCGACAAAGACGGCAGGGTCGATGCCATCCTCTTCGGCGACCTCGTCATCACCGCCGAGCAGGACGGCAAACCCTGTTCCATCGAAGAAGGATGCCCGTATAAAGACCTCACCGTCCTCAAGCGCATCCTCATCCGCACCATCCGCGACCGCCGCGAGCTTGCCGAAGCCTTCCTCAAAGAAAAATGAAAGGAGAATCCCATATGAAAAATATTGACGTGCCCATCGGCACGGTACTCCCAATCACCGACGCCTTCTTCATGCGCCTTTTGACCGCCGACCACATCAACGGCGACAAAGTCCTCATGTATGTCGAAGAAGAGGGGAGAGAGGGATACAGTGTCAGCATGTGGCTCGACTACATGCGCCAGTACGGTCGCGTTGCGAGACCCTGCGAAGAAGTCTACCGTGGCATCCTCATCCAGCCCGTAAGCGACGACATGCTCGAAGCCACGTTGCTTGCCAAAGAATAAGAAAGGAGCCCGCTATGCTGTATAACATCAACGTCAAAGAAGATACCGTTCTCCCGTTCGACCACAAATTCGTCCGCAAGCTGATGAACGCCGTCCAGCTCAACCATCGCGGGCCACTCTACTTCATCCGCGAACAGGGCAGAGGACACTGCCGTACCGAGCTGTGGCTCAAATCCATCCCGAACACCAGCAACAGGACGTATGCCACGATGAAGCTCCACCGCTTCCCAGAAGACGGCTACGAGCTCCTACTCCTTGCCTGAATGAACTATTCCTGATACCGGAGGAATTGACCATGAACTGCCCAAATAACTGCCCCAGACTCATGAAGCCGGGATTCTCGTGTCTCTCCTGCACCGCTGAAGACTGCACGAACCCCAATGCCAAGGTGAGCCTTGAAGAACGCCGCATGATGGCAGGCTCCAAAGAGCCGGCCGTCAAGACCACCCCGCGCCAGCAGCCGATCAAAATCAAGAAACCCATCCACGACACCTACGACACAGGCCTCAAAGCTTACGTCGTCCGCAACAAGGAAGCCCTCGAGCTCTCCCTGCGGTCGATGTTCGGCAAGAAGCTCCATCCAATCAAGACAACGCTTGCCAACCGGCAGTCCTGCCACCGTGATGAGACGATGGAGTACTCGATCAACAACCTGAACCGTGCCGACTGGTACGGCTTCCATCGCTGAACCAAGGAGATGACAGATATGCAGCTTACCGAAGAACAGCAGCGCATCATCGCCTACGTCAAGCAGATGAAGCGCGGAGACCGGCTCAAGGTCGAAGCCAAAGCGGGGAGTGGCAAGACTAGTACCCTCGTCGAGGTCGCCAAGGCCAACCCAGACAAACGCTTCTTGTACCTCGCGTTCAACAAGGCGATTGTCAACGAGGCCAAGAGCAAGTTTCCCAAGAACGTCGTCGTCAAGACCACGCACAGTCTGGCTTACGGCAAGATCGTCACGCCCCTGCAGAAAAAGCACCGCTTCCGTGTGCAGGGCAAGCTCACCATGTTCGAGCTCAAGGACTGGATTATCTCGCATTCCAGACTCTACAAGCGGTTCCTCAAGAGTGAATCCAAAGACGATGTCAAGAAGAGCCGCCAGCCTTACGACTGGGACGCCATCGCTGCCGTTGGCCGCCGCTACGACGCCTACCTCAATTCCGATGAACCAGAAGAAGCCCAGTCGCCACTCTTCCGTACCATCTCCGAAGCCATTCGGAATCACGAGCTCTCGTATACCCATTCCTTCTACCTCAAGGAATATCAGCTTCTGCGCGACCATCCTGAGATTGACGAAGAATTCGACTTCATCCTCCTCGATGAAGCACAGGACACCAACCCCGTCACGATGGGCATCGTGAACGACGTCCAGTGCGCCAAGATTCTCGTCGGGGATTCCAATCAGAGCATCTACGCCTTCCGTGGCGCAATCAACGCGCTCACGACCTTCGAGGCGGACGCGACGCTCTACCTCACGTGCTGCTTCCGCTGCAACCAGGCCATCGTCGACCGCGCGAACTACTTCCTCAAGAAGTACGATCCATCCTAGCACGCATTCCATCCCATGTTCTCTGGAAGACCGAACGGCAAATCTGCCGGCAAGTCTGCGGCAATCATTGCCCGCACGAATACCGGCCTCATCGCCGCCTTCCAGGAACTCCTGCACGATGTAAAGAGAGGCAAGCTCTCCTACGACCAGATCGTCTTCACGCGCCCGCCAGCCGAGATCTTTGCACCATCCCTGAACGTCCTCAAGTTCTGGAACGGCGCGACTTCCAGCGAGCTTGCCTCGCCGTACCGTTACTTCACGCAGTTCCATTCCCTTGGCGAGCTCAAGGGCTACGCCGAAGAGACACTTTCCTACGAGGTCATGCTCGCGATCAAGCTGGTCGAGAAGTACGGAAGAAGGATTCCCGCGTTCTACGCAAAGGCTCAGGACTGCACCGTCTGCGACTTTGCCACAGGCGACCATACGATCACGCTGACGACCGCACACAGTGCCAAAGGCCTCGAGTTCGACGAGGTCGCCCTGCTCGGCGACTTCAACCACCTTGCCGAGATTCAGGACCAGCTCAAGAAACTCATCCAGACCTGCGGTCCAGCAGGCGACATCAAGTCCACCATGCAGTCTCTCTACGAAGAGACGAACCTCTACTACGTCGCCACGACACGCGCCCGCTCCGTGCTCTTTGACCTTACGCCAAACAGCAGCGAATTCGATGGGGAAGAGGAGAGCCAAGAGGAAACCGACGACGATGACCTCGAAAGTCTTTCCTTCAAGCCAAGACTCTTCTTCCTGCCCGAAGATAAGCGCAAGGAGGCCTTGAAGGAACTCCAAGATACATCGGCTAAAGGCCACATCCAGAAGCGGCTCGAATGAGAAGGAGGAAGTGCCATGAGACGCAAGAAACCTGAGAAGAAGCGCCCAAAAGACAAATTCGAGCGTTTCGCCCATAACTACCCCGGCTTTCGCCGCCGTCTGAAAGATGGCGTCAAGAAAGACCTCCGGCCGCCATGCCCCAAGTGCGGAGGCCGGCTACTCATCCCGGATTCCTCCCTCGAGGAAGGAATCTCCATCTGCCTCGACTGCAAGACGCGCAGCGACCGCACAGGGAAGATCATCATCGACCGACGGAGGTGGATGTGATGAAACGCCTCTCAAGGTTCTGCCGGATTCCACAGGGCATCGACTGGCGCGTCCTCGTACCAGGAGCCATCTTCAGTGCCATCCAGGGTGTCCTGCTTTCTGCCGTCCCTTATACGGACAGCCGTTTCCCTGCGCTCGTCATTGTCCGTAGCATTCTGGCACTCATCTTTATCACGGTTCTTGCTCATACGTTTGAAAGGAAGTCTTAAATATGAACGTATCCTTCACGCTTACCGTTGACCCCGATACCAATATGCGCCAGCGCACCTTCCAGCTCCTCGGTCATACCTACACTATCACCATGAAGCCCAGTGACGAGGACGCTCCCTATGCCCTCGTCGGGGCTGGGCCAGACTTCCTTGCACAGCTCGTCAAGGTCTATCCCCATGTCCCGGAAGAATCGCTCGAAGAAATCGCAAGCCTCATGGATTGTGCTTCAGACGAAGCAGACCTTATCGAGCTTCTCGAAGCCCTCTCCGAAACGGTGGGTGAGTTCGATGCCTGAAGGCACTCCGAGCCTCTGGTACTGCGTCGACCTCTTGTGCTTCCAACCGAACGACACCTATATAAGACGGGTCTCAAGGAATGGCTGGCCTGCCGTCTTTGCTGAAGAGCTCGTGAAAAACCGTCTTCTTGAAGAATGTTTCACCGTCCTCGTCGAAGACCCGGCAGTCGGGATAAGAGGCATCAGCCTCGACTGCGTCGTCCTGCCCGACCATATCTACATCGGCAGCCCTCCCGTCCTGAATCTCATCCAGAACGGAGACCTCGACCGCGCAATCATCCAGTGCGTCAGGCACTTCACCGACGCCGACGAAGCCATCATCCAGAAGCTCATCCAGTACGTCGAGGTTGACCTAGCAGACCTATAGAAAGGAATCATCGATCATGTCATACATTTCCATTCAATGTTATGCGACAAGCCCTGTCAGCATCAAGTTCACGATTTTCCCTGCCAAACAGCCTCACCGCGTATTCGTCGTAGACATCCCTGATACGCAAGACTCTACTGAGATTGCTGTCAATCACCTCAGAGACGACCTCCTGAAGGCTTTCCCTCTCAGAGTAGAAGATGCCGAGCTTCTTTCTAAACTCGTCGTCACCGCCGCAAATGAGGCCGACCTGGAAGGCATCAGCCGTCTCGTGCAGGCTCTTGGTCTCGTAGACGTGCCATATCCTTACCCCATGTTCGTCAACGAGCTCGGCTGGCTCTACACCATCCTTGATGAAACCATGCCGACCGACATGGCCAAGCGTGTCATCGCACAGCACCCACGCTTCATGGATCACTTCACGAGCTTCACGGGCGAGACAACCACCATCTACGCCGGCTTCTGCCTGCGCCCCGGTGCTGGCGACTGGATGCACGTCCACTCGACGCGCTGGACCAAGAACCTCAAAGAAGCTACGCGCGACCTCACGCGCTTTGCCAAAGACCATCACTACCGTGCCATCGACTACCGTGCCATCACGAAGGGGTGAACAGTATGGACGCCGTCCTTCAAGAGTTCTCGTACCTCGAGACCTTGACCTCATATCTTTTCTGCATTTCCCTCATCCTGCTGCTCCTTGTCCCGTTCCTCGTCGAACGGCTCATGAAGAATCCCAAGAAAGCAGCCCCAGTCCTCATCCTTGGCCTCTTTGCCGTATCCTGCATCTTCTTCCAGTTCAACCTCCTGAGCGACTGGGAGTCGCGCCAGCAGGTCTCCGTCCTCGAGCAGATGGGCAGTATCCCAGAAGGGGAGCAGGGGAGTCTCAGCTTCCACAAGCAGGAAGCTAAAGATGGCACGCCACTCCTTCTCATCTCTTGGGACTACGATGCGCTCCCGTGGCATCTTGCCATTCCCTATCGGGTGGCAAGCATCCTTCCGCCACACGGCCCATCAGGAGCTTATGTCTATGCCATCTATCAGGATGGGGAAGGGAATGCGCATTACCGAAAGCCGTTCCAACCCTTGCCATCTGTAAAGAATGAATGAAAGAGGAGGAGTCATCATGCTGACCATCAGCCACAGCTACAACCCTGAAACGAAAACCTTTCGCCGCATCATCCAGCTGGATCTTCAAAATGCCTACCACGAGGCAACTCATGAATTCATCGAGGAATGGAAGAACAACGACGATGAAGAGACGCCCTATTCTTCCATCCAAGTCGGTCCTTCCCTGGAAAATCAGCTCCATCAGGCCTTCCCTGATGTCCCGATGGATGAGTGGGAATCCTGGGTCGATTCCCTCGATGAAGCCAATGACAGCATCGGGATGGAAGAATCTTGGGATGCCTTCGTCGATATCTACGACGAATATGTATATGACGCTTGAGAAAAGGAGATTATCATGTTTGATTTTGATGAATCCATTATAGGACTAATTATAGGACTTACTCTCAAGCTCTTCCTGTTCAGCTTAATTGTCTGTTTCTTTTGCTATATCAGTACAATTATCCCGCCTCCTGTACTGCTTTTGCTGTTTAGTATAGTTTTCCTCATTGCTGCTCTGGGAAGCTATTACCATGAAGATATGTTAAAATTCTTGTGCATTGGCCTTCTTCTCTTATTTGCAGGAAGCTATACTACTTATCTGCTCTATTATGTCGATATGCCTACTATCATGAACAAGGCGGACAAGAATATTGAACGGATTACCAATTATAATGAAATTACCGATTATTACGGAGATACATATGATTTAACTGTGCACGAACTGAATCATGCAAAAGAAATCCGCTACTATGATAAAGAATATGGTCGTAGTAAGCTCTTCTATGTGATAAGTGGTGGTCAAGATGCCACTTACTACTATCGCATTAAACCAGATCTTTCTTATGAGCGCGTTCCTCTGAATGAAACGAGCTTTGATAAAGATAAAGAGTAACTACCTACGGAGGAATCAAAATGTCAGAATTCAGTATCCAGTATGACACCCCTTGGGCCGACGAATTTGGGCCACATGGTGGAACCAGCAAAATTCGATTCTCGATGATTGGTGGATGCTATGAAATCAATCTTGATTCGAAATACAACCCCCAGAACGAGGGCATCGAGGAGTTCTTCCCAAAAGAACTTGCCGTTCAACTCATATCGAGATATCCAAACATCCCACCGGAAATCTTGACGGACTTCGCCTACGATGCGTTCGTTGCACTCCAGCGCTTCGATCTCCAGCACATCGACGATGCCTTCGATAAAATCCTTGCTGAGCAAGAAAAGGAGTCCTGACCATGATGCTCACTATCTTCGTCCTCTTCTGTATCGTCATCCTCGAAATTCCCGCCATCCTCTTCTCGCGCTATACGCGACTCAAGAAACCAAAGCTCGTGCCACTCAGTAAAGGCATCCTGCTTGTCGTCACGCTCTTCACGACGCTTGCGACCTTCGACCTTGCCTTCATCGAGCGCCCCGCTCTTGAAGCAAGAGCCGAGCAGGCCCTGCAGACCTTCCCGTCCTACGAAGCCGTCCAGTCGGGTGAGCAGGACGGCATCTACATGACGGTCATCTCGACCGCCACCGAGAAGCAGGTTCGCGTCTACGATCAGCAGGCAGCACATCATCCGTACCTGCGCTTCGCTCAGGAAACGCTCTACTACCGCATCAACTCCGATCTCTCGTATGAGCGCGTCTCCCGTGATTCCACGTACTTCGTCAACCGCACGCTCGCTGAGTAACGAAAGGAGCAGCTCATGGAATACCAGCCTTACACCGTCTTCGTGACAAGAGATGGCGTCCAGTCCATCTTCGCATCCATCCTCCCGCCGACCTCGCAGAAGAACAACGTCTTCCGCGAGAAGATGCTTCTGGAGCTTGCCAACCTTCCCGCACGTACCTTCACGCCAAACGACCTCAAGCAGTTCAAAGACGAACCTGGCGTCTATGTCAATGCCCGTCTCTTCCAGACAAACGAACCTCATGACTACGTCAAGCAGAAGCAGGAGCTGTCTCTCATCAACCGAGTCGAGACGCGCATCCGCTATCACAAATACCTCGTCGCCTCCGTCGAGACACTGCCCATCCTGTCCTTTTCCCCTGAGAAATGCAAGAAACTCTTGGGGGAGGCACTGCCATGAGTGAGCCCGCCTCCATCCTACAGGCTGGTGCACCTCTCACAACCCTCATCCTCTTAATCCTTGGCGTCTTGTTCTGCATGACCATCGGGGGACTTTTCCTGCCAAGACCAAAATGGGAACGCCGAGACTTCCTTTCTCATGCCATCACCTTCTGGCTCGGAATCGTCCTGCTCTTCGCAGGAATCTTCGCCAACCGCGAGGCTGGTCTATCCGAAGAAGCCCAGCAGGTACTCCAGGAGACGACGTCTTACGACGCGCTCCAGAACGTCCAAACCGAGGACTATCAGATGGTCGTGCTGGATGGGGAAGAGGAGAAGGATATCCGCTATTATTCCAAGAAGATGCGTGGCTACCGCTATTACCATGTGAAGCCAGATCTATCTTACGAGGAAGTCACCGTAACCGAAACGGCTTTCCTCCCAGATTCATATAAAGGGGAATGAACATGAAACCTATCCATCTCATCAGCGCTGGATGCACCATCCTGAGTCTCTTCTCTCTGCATCCTGCTGCCGCACAGCCTTCCACCGATGAGGCCAGCACCGTCATGGCTACGCTTGCCTATGGCCCAGAAGATATCCTCCGCGATACCGATTACCAGATGAAGGTAAGTGTCCTCGTCCTGCCAGAAGACAAGGCTAGTCTCCTTGCCGACGCAGATACTGAGCAGATTCCGCTCACACCAAAAGAAGCGAAGCTCCTCAAACGCTATACCCGCCACAGCGCTGAGATTCCCGTCCGCGATCGTCTCTACTTCCAGGATGAAGACGACCGCCTGCGCGGGTCCTTCCGGCTCGACCCCATCTACCTTGACGAAGCCAACATCCGCTGCGTCACCGTAGAGAGTGGCTGTGCCTTCCTCGGTGCCGGCCGCATGAAGAAAGGGGAGACCGTCCTCTTGCGCAATCGTGGAAAGAACCCCGAAGGGAACCACATCTGCCTGCTCGTCTCGTTCACGCTCCCCGATGATGATGATTAAGAAAGGAGCCCCATATGAATGTTCTCAATGACCCTTGGATTCCCGTAAGAACCCAAGAAAACCAGCACATCCGCGTCACACTGCCAGACTTCTACGCGCACGCGCACGAATATCGCAGTCTTGAGACCGAGAACGCCTTCGACGAGTTCTCGCTTGCACGATTCCTTGCGCTTTTCGCACATTGCGCCTACGAGCCGAAGAACGATGATGCGATTGAAGAGCTTGCAGAAGAAGGAAAATTCCCGATGAAGCCCATCTACGACTACATCGCGCTCTGTAAGAGCGAAGGCGTGACCTTCGAGCTCTTCGATAAAGAGCGTCCCTTCCTGCAGGCCATCCCAGACGATGCCTTCGATACCGAGAAAACCTTGAGCCCTGTCTCCAAAATGGATTACATCTATGCCTATGACAACACGCCGATCCATCGGAGCCAGAAGTTTGAAGACGAGTACAGCTATCGCGTAGAGGACTGCCCGATAAAGCTCCTCTCGCAGTACGTCTACAGCCGCCATAAGGCTCAGGGCTACGAGACATCCCCTGCCGGCACACCGACCTTCTACTTGCCAAACGGCGAGAACCTTTTCCTGACCATCCTCTTTTCCATCCCACTCGTCAACAAAGACCGAGAAGGGGAGATAGAGTTCTGGCGCAGTCTCTATCCAGTCGTCCCGCGCCGTGAAGTGCCCGTTCCGAGTCTCCGTTACGGCACGATCTTCCCCTGCAGGCGCATCGTCCTCAAAGCACCCGAAGAAGACGGCCTCGTCCATGCCTGCTACTACCAGCCCGGCCTCCACATGGCCGAAGCACCGAAGGGTACCTATCCTTGGGACGATGATGCTGTTGCCATCACCAAGGACGCAAAGGGCGCAATCAAGCCCCTCAATCTGCAGTACAGCGATGACGACCTTGAGATCTTCAAGCGTCTCCTTGCCGGCACGCCGACCTTCCCAGCCTGCGTCCGCCGTTATGCAAGATACCTTCGCGAGAACGGTGGCATCCTGCATACACCGTTCGTCGCCTTCGTCACCGCCACGAATCAGGCCAACTACCTCGGCATTCGGAAACTCGTGTTGCTCCTGCGTCCTGCCATCTTCGAGAACGACGCGACCTTCTTCCTCCTGCGTGGCTTCCTCGACTTTGCCCGGGGCGACACCTATCCATTGCTCAGGCGGACAATGGTCAACGGTCTTTCCGAGCAAACCGATTCCTATATGCCACGCGTCGAGAGCTACCTCGTCCGTTACCGCCAAGAAGTTACTGACCTCTTCTTCCAGCAGGCCGACCAGCTTGAAGCACAGCCCATCTCCCTTGATGAAGCGAAAGAGAAGCTCCTCGATCTCTATGAGGTCATCCAGAAGCTTGCCTTCAAGACCTTCGATGAAGCCATGCCGGCGCTCAGTGCATCCGTCCTGAACCTCGGCTCGATCGAGGCCGAACGGAGACAGCTCTTCAGTCTCCTGACGTATGCAAAAGCGACCCATATCAAGAAAGAAAAACTCCCAGACAGAAAGAAGGAACAGGCATGACCACTTACGGATTCTCCTGCGTAGACTGCGGACGCTGCTGCGTCCATGCGCCGCGTCTCACGATTGACGAGGCCTTCCGCTTCGCCGATACGTTCCTCGTATTCCCGGTACTCTATGGTGCGTTCTTCCCCAAGAATCAGGAAGAGGCAGTAGGCCGCATCCAGGCCGACAAGAAGGCCGGCCTCATCCACATCGTCCCTGTGACGGGTGGCAAAGAAGATGGCTTCCTCACGATCGGCATCTGCCTGCAGGCCTACCGCGATCTTGCAAACGACATGTGCCCGATGCTTGATGAGAAGGCAGGGAAGTGCCGCCTGACAAACTCAGAGCGCCCGCTCTACTGCCAGACAAAGCCGCTTTCCCCGTTCATCCTGCCACAGCACTATAAAGGCTATACGCCAGATCAGACGTATTCCTACTGCGTGCATGAACCGCCACGTGAGGGCGACGACATCTTCTACCAGAATGGCAAAATCCAGAAGGATTCCATCCTTGCCAAGAATCAGAAGAAAGCGCGTGAAGCCATTGCCTACGACTTCCATGCCATGCATCTCCTGCTTTCCGCTATCCTGCAGGGAGCCTTCCCGAAGACCATCCTCTCCGTGCCCGTCCTCTACCAGCGCTGCATGGAGGAGGGGAGCTTCCAGTTCCCGATTCCCATTGACCTCGTCTTCACGACTACCACGATGCACCCGCGCACACGGGATAAGGGCGCGCTCCAGAACTTCTACCAGCAGCAGATTGGTCTCCTCAAACGCATCACAGAAGCGAAGTGGGGGAACCATCAAGACCAGAAGACCATGAAAACGCTCCTTACGCATCATCAGAAAGTCTTAGCCAATCTCATGAAAGGACGTGAATGATTTGGAACCCATCAAACGCGAAGAGACCCCGACACAGCAGTTCTGCCGTCTCGTCAGAAGCTATGCCGCACACGACACCTCCTACCGCGCTGCTCTCCATCATGCCTTCGGGCATCCGCTGACCGATGCCTGGATGGCGTTCTACCGTGCCTTCGACCAAGTAAATCTTCCCGAAAGCGCAGAAGAAGATGCCTACTTCATCGCAGGCCTCATCTGCTCTCAGGAAGACAACGCAGGCGTCTTCTTCACCGACGCGATCAACCAGCTCCCAGAAGGCGATAGGGGAAGTGCCCTGCACCGCCTGCGCGAACTCCTGCCAGTCCACAACTGCACCGTGCTTCACAAGAAGCTCTTCGGTCTCATCCGCTACCTGCAGAGCAAAGAGAAAGTCACGATCAAGCCAAGCTATCTCCTCGATGACCTCCTGCACTGGAACCAGCCGAATCATGATGTCCAGCGCAAATGGCTGCGTTACCTCAAAGAACCCGTATAATCCCTTGCTATAAAGCTAAATTCCATTCATTGATTTTCGAAAGGAGATTTTCTCATGTTAGTATCCATCCACGCACTCCACAACTTCCCGGCATCTAACCTCAACCGCGACGATACGGGCGCACCGAAGACCCAGTACTTCGGCGGATTCGAGCGTGCCCGCATCTCCAGCCAGTGCCAGAAATACGCATGGCGCCACGCATGGAACGAGAAGCAGCTCCCGCTCCCGCAGGCTTTCGAATCGCTCGGCATCCGCACCCGTGAACTCCCGGCAATGGTCCTTGACCGCCTCAAGAAGAAGGGGCTCGAGGATGAGAGCCTTCTCGCCGTCATCTCCGAAAAGCTCATCGCCTTCGGCAAGTCCGATAAGGCAGGTGGCGACGAGGGGGACAAGAAAGACAAGAAGGGGAAGAAGAGTAAGGCAGATTCCGCAAAAGCTGCCATCCCGCATACCCAGCAGATTCTCTTCTACTCGCCCAACGAGATTGACGCCATCGCGGATTCCATTTACACCTACATCGAAGAGAACGGCTGCGATGCCGAGACCTTCCAGTCGCTTTCCCAGAAAGCCCTGTCGTCGGTCTACAAGGCCCTCAAGGTCCTGCCGATGAGCCTCGACGTCTCGCTCTTTGGACGCATGACGACGGATAACTCCATGCGCACAGTCGAGTCGGCCATTCAGGTCGCCCATGCACTCTCTACGAACGCACTTCTGCCAGAATCTGACTTCTTCGTCGCCGTTGACGACATGACGCTTGCCCGCAAAGAGACCGGCACGGGCATGCTCATGCACTTTGACTTCAACTCGAGCTGCTACTACAGCTATGCATCGATTAACCTCGACCAGTGGGCCGAGAACCTCGCCATCGGGCGCAAGGAAGACGCCAATGCCATCATCCGTGACGTCCTGCCGAGCGTCATCCAAACGATTGCCCTCGTCAACCCGACCGGCAAGCAGAATTCCTTTGCGGCGAACACCGCACCGTCGACCATCCTCGTCGAGGTCATCGACAACAACATCCCCGTCTCTTATGCCAATGCCTTCGTCAGCCCGGTCCAGCCGACCATCACCGAAGACATCTGCAAGGAAAGCGAGACTGCGCTGCTGTCGTTTGTCGAAAAGACGCGCCAGCAGTACAGCCCGCTTCTCGGTGGCAAGCGCTTCCTGCTCGCCACGCAGGATAATCCCGTCCTGCCAGCCGATACAACGAGACTCACGAGTCTTCCAGAACTCCTGCAGGCCGTCTCACAGGCCATCTGAGGGAGGGAAATACGATGTCCATCCTGATTCTTCGTCTCGAAGGCCCCTTGCAGTCCTGGGGCGAGCACAGCGTTTACTTTGAGGAAGGAGACACCGCCACGATGCCGACCAAGAGTGGCGTCGTGGGACTCCTTGCCTGCGCACTCGGCATCTCCAAAGAAGAATCCACTGAGATTGCCACACTTTCCGATGCTCTGACGATTGGCATCCGTGCCGACCGCCCCGGCAAGATTCTCATCGACTTCCAGACCACTGGTGCCAAGCGCTTACAGACCGCCAATCACAAAGCAAGAGGGGAGAAGCAGAGCACCATCTGCGCCCATAAGCAATACCTTGAAGATGCCGCCTTCACCGTGGCGATTACCTCGAAAGACGAGAGCCTCCTGAAGCATCTTGCCAATGCCTTAAAGCATCCCAGCTGGTCCATCTTCCTGGGGCGCAAGAGCTGCGTGCCAACACGTCCCGTTTTCGAAGGGTTCCTTGATGGCGACTCCCTCCTGGATGCCTTGAAGACCGTCCCAGCCCTTCCACAGCGCCCCACGAAAGAGCCAGCCAAATCCCTAACGGTGGAGCTTGAAGAGAACTCTTCGCACGGCGTCGGCCTCTTCCGCCAGGACATCCCGAGTGAGCGCAGCCGCTACTTCTACAGCCGTCTCGTCCACCGCATGCAGATTCCCATCCCGATAGGAGAGTGAGTATATGTACCTCAGTAAATACCAGATTGATATCCGCAGCCGTGCCGGCCGCCAGCTCCTCTCGAGCAACAACCGGCAGATACTGCATCAGGTGGTGCTTGGAAAACTCTTCGGTGAGACCGCTATGACGCACCATATCCTCTTCCGTGCGACTGGGCAGGATCTTTACGTCCAGTCCGACATCCCACCCAAATACACCGTCGAGGGGCTCAAGCTCATCTATACCAAAGAGCGTGATTCCTCTATCCAGAAGCTCAAGGCCGGCGATGTCGTCCGTTTCAATCTCATGGCTATGCCAGCAAAGAGCGTATCTCAGCCCCGCAAGGAAGACGGCACCAAGCCGAGAGGCAAACGTGTCTTCCTCGAAACCCCGGAAGAGCGCATGGAGTGGCTCTATCAGAAAGGGGAGAAGGGAGGTTTTATCCTTCTTTCCGGCACCGAGAATCGTAAGACCGCCTACGGGTTCCGCCGTCCCGCAGGGAAGGGTGGCTCGTTTTGTCTCCCATTCACCGAGTTTGCCGGTCAGATGAAGATTACCGACCCCAAGGCATTCTACAAGACCATCCAGGAGGGCATTGGCCCTGAGCGTGCCTTTGGCTGTGGTCTGCTCTTCATCCTCTTCCATGTTCCCGTCTGAATCTACCTGCCCAGAATGGGCAGGTTCCCCGCAGGCGCGGGGTTGTATCGTAAAACATTCCAGATGATATTTCAGAATTCCCCGCATACGCGGGGTTGTATCGTTCCAAGACGCCATGAACGAAACAGTCCTCAAGTAGTCCCCGCATACGCGGGGTTGTATCTCGCAAGCAGCGTAAGGCCATGCCAGGCCACGCGTAGTCCCCGCATACGCGGGGTTGTATCGCGCTTCCCCATCACCACCTCATGGATTGCCTGGTAGTCCCCGCATACGCGGGGTTAGTATCTGATGTCCCGCCATATCTTGTTTTCTTCTTCTAGAGTAAATCTGCCCAATGTTGTAGGATAAGCACAAGAACCTAAACAAGAGCATCTTCGAAGTGGTGAATCGAAGATGCTCTTGTTCTTTTTTGCCTATCTATCACATGTCAATCCTGTTCGTCTCCCCATCTCCTGCATCATCTCTGCATCTATCCTGCATCTTTTACTAGTCAAACCAGACGCAATCATGATATACTGTCCATAGTCTCCTCGTATCCACAGGAGACAGCGCTTGTCCAGTAGCGCTAAAAAAGGCCGGCATCTGACCCCATCAGTGTCGGCCTTCTTTTTTTGTATCCTTCTGTTTTCAATATAATTCGCCTTCATTTGTATGTATACACTTACAAACGTATAGTTTTAAACTTGATTTTTCAGTTTTGTTCGTATATACTAGCCTTGTAGTTCAACCAAACCATCGTGCATGAGAGAAAGGATGAGTCACATGGAAGAAACTTACAGCTACAGCGTCAGTGATCTTGTCACTCGCTATGGCATGGACGAGGCTACCTTCGTGGCCTGCGCCAAGAGCCATCAGGAGGAGATCAACTACGACGACACACACATGACGTCGCGCCGCGGCGTCTGGACCTTCGACCAGGAAGCTGTCGCCACGCTCGACAAGCTCCTGCATCATCAGGAGAAAGTGGAGGAGTCCGCTGACGAGCTCAGCGAGACCGTCAACCAGCTCAAGAACGAGAACGACGATCTCAAAGACAAGGTCAACGAGCTCGCTGGCCGTCTCCAGATGGCCGGCCAGCAGAACGCCGAGGCCACGCATCAGATGCAGATCCTCCAAGAGCAGCTGATCAAGCTCCAGAACGGCCGCGACAAAGCCAACAGCATCGCCCTGCAGAACCAGGCAACTCGTGCCGAACAGGCCGAGAAGAAAGCAGTCCGCCTGCAGGAAAAGCTCGACAGCGTATCGCGTTCCAAGGCACAGGAAGTCCAGGAACTCGAGAAACAGAACGCCGAGCTCCAGAAGAAACTCTCCGAGTACAACAAGACGCTGCAGGAACGCCTCAAGGCCGACTTCGAGGTCCTCAACGTCAAGAAGAATGAGGACAAGCTCTATCAGGAGCTCCGTACTCATAAAGGGACGATCACCGAACTCAAGCAGGAGATTGCCGAGCTTGAAGACAAGCGCGACAACATTGTTGCCGAGCTCTCGAACCTCAAGGGAGCCGTCATGAGCTCCGTTGCGGCACTCCAGAACGTCACGAGCGAGCTCACGCAGGCTGCCAAGGTCGAGATTGTCTCTCCCGCCAAGGACGAGAAGCAGATTGCAAGCAAGAAAGCTGCGGCTGCGCTCCCGCCGAAAACCGAGAAGAAAGATGAAGAAGCAAACCGCAAGGCCATTGCGGATAAGCTTGCCCGTCAGCAGGAAGCACTCCGTGCCGACATGCGCGAGAAGCTCCGCAAGAAACAGCACCTGCGTGAAGAAGATGTCACCGCTGCCCAGCAGAAGAAAGGTCTTTTCCAGCGCATCGCTTCGTTCTTCTAATCGTTTCCGTAAGGCAACGCCTCCTGCGTTGCCTTTTTTCGAAGCCATACAAAAGGAAGGGAACCCATCATGTCACGTGATTCTTTACTTGACAGCCTATTCCGTACCGCCTTATCCGGTCAGGCATCCGACGTACACCTCACGACCGATGCCATCCCCATCTTCAGGGACCGCGACGGTGGTTTCGTCCCGCTAAGCGAGAAACCGCTCACAAGAGACGCCATCGAGGGCTTCACCAAAATCCTCTTATCACAGTCCCAGCAGGAAATTCTTCAAGAGAAGGGAGATGTCGATGCCTCTTATACCATCTCCCTCCCGAACCAGGAACCTGCCCGCACGCGTCTCAACATCTTTCAGGATTCAGCAGGGATAAGCATCGCCATCCGCGTGCTCAACCAGAAAATCCCGAAAATGCAGGATCTCCGTCTCCCAAACTCCGTCCAGTTCCTCACAAGAGAGAAGCACGGCCTTATCCTCTTTTCCGCACCGACCGGCAACGGCAAGACCACCTCGATTGCCTCGATGCTGAACGAGATTGTCGCCGAGAAACGCCGTCGCGTGATCACCATCGAAGACCCGATCGAGTATGTCTACCACAGCGCCTACGCGACCGTCTCACAGCGTGAGGTAGGTCTCCATTGCAAGAGCTTCGCGGACGGTCTCCACGCGGCGCTCCGAGAGAACCCGGACGTCATCCTCGTCGGAGAGATGCGCGACCGCGATACGATTGAGACGGCACTTGCCGCCGCCGAGACCGGCCACCTGGTCTTTTCAACCATCCATGCCTCCGATTCCTGCCAGGCCGTCGAACGTCTCACGCAGTACTTCGACGCCGCATCTGCCGACCAGGTGCGCCAGCAGTTCGCCAATTCCTTCTGTGCAGTTATCGCACAGCGCCTGCTGCCAAAGAACGGGGGAGGTCGCATCGCTGCCTTCGAAGTCCTCAAACACACGAACGCGACTGCCAACGTCATCCGTCAGGGCAATCTCCATATGCTCCGCACCTACATGACACGGCAGGAAGGCATGATCCAGATGGAGGAGTCCTTGCAGATGCTCCGCCAGCTCCGCCTGATCCGCTGAAGAGAGGAGGATGCCCATGAGCCGTCGGGAAGAAGATGATCTATACGTTGGTTACTGGGGCGAAGTGTTCCGCCTCCACTTGAAAAAAGCCAAGCCAGAACTCTATGAGAAATTCCGCCAGAACGGCTACCTCAAAGAGTACTTGGAAATCTATCAAGCGGCGTACACCGAGCGGGCACACATCCTCCTTGACCGCTACTCCAAGAAAGCCGGTCTCAATGACGATGTCTTCCGTAATGAGCTCTTCCGCTTCGTCACTGAAACCTACCAAATCCATATGAAGATCCGCAAGCAGCTCACCGAAGAGATTCAGAAGCTATAGCCCTGCATAGGGCTTATCTACCGATTTTGCGGGCATCCGCAAAATCCAATATCTCCCTGCACACGCAGGGGAGCTGCCACATGGTAGCTCGCACTGGTTTGGTTCCCCGCACACGCGGGATTGTCTCCATGCGTGTCGTCGATGCCGGCGACCTTCCCCGCACACGCAGGGTGGGGCCTGTCCGCCATGCAGGCTCCATATCTTTTCCAAATCATTCCCCCGCACACGCGGGGTTGTCTCTTGGGAATTCGCCGTGAGGTACATCTCCCTGCAAACGCAGGGTTTCTCGAAGCCCCTATACTACCACCAGCATGCCGAAAGAAAGAAGGAATAAGTCATGCAGATTTACCTTGCCCAGCCGCTCTGGGCAACCTCCGATTTACAGCAGGAGACCATGCGGGACACCATGATGCGGGACTGCAGGCGCAATCTCCCAGGCGAGCATACCTTTCTCTATACCACCATCTCGCCATTTGCCTTATCCAAGAGTCCTCTCGGATACCTCGCGCACAGCCTGATGGACATGGCCTACGCAGATGCCGTCCTCTTCTGCCACGCCTGGCAGACCCACCGTGACTGCGCCTTCCTCTATGAGGTTGCCAAGCATTACCTCATGCCCACCTACGAGCTCGACCGCTTCCCGTGGGCTTACGATGAAGTTCGGCATGACTTCGTGAAACAGGAGCCTGTCCCAGTCCATAAGCCGTGCATCGAGCTCACCAAGCACTTCTCAAGGGAAAGCCTCGAGACCACGCTGCATCTTGCCAGCAAGACCATCCTCGTCCACCAGAACGGCAAGGCACTCGACAAGATGCTCAAGGAAACCTTCCCAAGAGCCAGCGTCACAACCATCCAGTCCGTCACGAGCGGTATCCAGAACACCGCGACCAAGGCCGACTGGATGATTCTGGAACCCCTCATCTCAAGACTTATCGAGCAGGGAGGGGAAAAGCCTTGAGACAGCAGATCAAGCTCTGGGCTTTGCGTTACGGGATTACCGTCCTCGTGCTCTATGCCACGACAGCCATCTACCAGCACTTTTTCGGCGCACCGCCTGCCCAGTCACTTTCGATATACTTCTTTAACCATCTGGTGGGGACATGCCTAGGGATAGGCATAGCCGTCCTCACATTTTCCCTCCTGTTCCGCATCTTCGGGAAAGTGCCATTCCGCCGTTTTCTGCAAGAAGGGAAGGAGACCATCTTCTGCGTCTTCGTAATCCAGATGGGCATCGACATCGCAAGGTTCTTCACTGCAAGGCCGTGAAACGGATTGCCAGTGCCATGCAAAGGCTAGAAAGGAGAAATGATTCACTATGGGTCTCACGCAATGCTTCTATGCCGTAGAGCCGGAAGACGTGATCAGCGATACAGACTTCCGTGACAATCACGGCGACAAATATGCCTTCTGTGACTTCGCCAGCTTCTCGAAAGAGGGAGCGCTCCACGATTGGATGGAGCGTCTCTGGAAGAAGAAAGTTCCTGATGCAAGTCATCGAAACCTCTACAATGAATATATCGCCCTACGAAAAGAAGATGTCGATGCGCTCGCAAAGGACTTCCGTGAACAACGCCTAGTCCTTGAGAGCCACGATGAGTGGAGTAATAAACTCTTTCAGGACTTCCTCGAAGAAGCACGGGAATATGCACAGGAAGGCTGCATCATCTACTACGAAGCCCGCTAGTGAAACAGGAAGAAGAGAGTATCTTGCTTCTCTGTATCATTCTTTACCTGTTCTTCCTGCTCATCATCTTCGGTGCTGCCATCTGCTTCCTGATGCATATTGGCCGGCATGTGAAAGATAAGGAAGCCCTCGACGAGCTCTCGCGAGGGCTTATCCATCACGCATCAGATAAAAGGAGTGATTTTCCATAATGAATCCATACCTTACATCTACTCTTAATTGTTTCCTGATTTTATTTGCTGGTTTTCTCCTGATAAATCTCATGGTATATATCTATTTTCGGGTGAAGCCGGATAAATCATTTGAATTTGCCAAGAATCTATTTGAATCTTTCCATAGCTATCAAGATATCGTCGATAAATCGACTGATAATTATGATATTAAGGTTTGTGATATCGATGATAAAACAAAAGAAATCGAGTATCATGATAAGATTCATTCTGCATTCTTATATTTCCGTTGCCAATACAATATAAAATCAGATACACTTACTGTCAATCGTGTCGCGAAAACCGAAACCACTTTCGGAGAGAGTGATAGGGAAAAAGAACGGGTTGCATCTCAACGGAAACGAAAGATTATCCTCCTGATTTGTGCTGGCCTTACTGTTCTTTCGTATGCAGGTGGCCTTGGATACCTATATGCTTCAAGCAATACCATCACATATTACGACTTCTCGGTGTTCTTCCTCCATAGATTGATTCAGGCCTTGTGCATGATTGCAATCATCTCTTTTGGGTGCGCTATCGCATACAAAATATCTTACAAGCGTAAATTATCCTGGGATGCCTTATGGGATGATGACAGGATTGACCTTGGCTGGATTATCTTATTCTGTTTCCTGTATATGCTAGTAGATAGTATCAGAAGTTTCTTGATGTAAAAATTGGAAAAGAGGTATCATGTTATGCATCCGCTCTCCATCACCCAAAATATTAAAGAAATCATCCTCGGTGCTCTTTGCTTCCTTATACCATTCAGTATCTGTTTCTCTGTAGCTTGGTCAGACAATCGAATACATGAAAGAAATGGTGACTGGGCACAGCAAGCTTACTATGATGTCTTAACCATTTCTGATGCAGCAAAGCAATACCATCAGAAATACGGGGAATATCCCGAGAACGTCGAAGAGTTAGGGATGGGCAAGAAGATAGGTCAGTCTTACGATGAGCCTATCATGCCATCTCACTACGAGATAGACCCTTGGGGGAACGAGTACAAGATCTCGTATACCGACTCACAGATTCTTGTATATTGCACTGCCGGCGTGGAAGGCCTTAAACTATCTGCTGCAAATCCGCCAGTAGATGCCGCAGATACAAAAGCCATCTACAGACTCACAACTCTCTCAGATTGATTTTACACCAATCAGAAAGGAGATTCCTATGTACGAAGGATTTATTATGATAATTCTAATTCCTTTTCTTAATGGATTACTGATTCTAGTTGCTGGACTTCTTTTAATACGCCTCATGCGACATCTATATGCCCGTTACAGAAAGATAAATGAAAAAGCATATGACTTTGCATACACTCAAATCTATGCTATACAATGGTATCCAGATATCATTGATAAATCGACTGATAATTACGATATTGTAGTTCATGCGATTGACGATAAAATAAAAGAAATTCAATTTCATGACAAAATACATTCTGAAATTTTATATTTTCGAATTAAACACGAGGTTCCTAATACATTTTTCCTATATGAAAACTGTGATTTTGTTGTAGAGCCTGTTGATATTAGCGAAACTACTTTCCCCAAGGATAATAAAAAAGTATAGTTGACATGATAAAGGCACTGAAAATCCACCAGTAGATGCTACAGATAAACGCCACCTTCAGGATTTCAAGAATCTCAGATTGAATGTATATCAATCAGAAAGGAAGCCACTATGTATAATTTCCAAAATGATACTCCCCCAGAGTATGATCCCCCTAAAAGTTCGTTCGGTTGGTTTCTGTCTGCCCATCCAGAAATCGAAATACTGGGGTGCATTATTCTTATTCCAATTCTGTTCATCGGCGCAATCTCCATCGCGAGGATAGGGGACGAGGCAGTTATAAAAGACCTAGGCAAAGCGAAACAACAAGCCTACTACAATATCTTATCTATCTCAGAAGCCGCAAAATTGTATCATCAAAAATATGGAGAGTGGCCGGATACTGTTGAAACACTAGAGGTTGGTAAAAAGATGGGTCAGTCTTACGATGACCCTTTGCTACCAGCTCACACTGAAAAAGACCCTTGGGGGAATGCGTACAAGATTTCGCATACGGACTCGCAGATTCTTGTATATTCCACGGTCGGCATATCAGACCTTGAGCTTGATGCCGCAAATCCGCCAAAAAGCACATATGATACCCCTGCCGTCTTTAAGCTATCAACGCTCTCAGATTGAGTTTACGCCAATCAGAAAGGAAATTCCTATGTACTACACCGCCTTTGTACCAAAAGAGAATATCCTCGCCCTCATCCACCAAGAAGCGTCTCTTCCTCATTGCGAGGAACTGGAGGAGGGGCTCGCACAGCTCCCCATCCTTCCTATGGATACTGGCATCCAGCATCACTGGAAGAAAGACCCCGCCATCATCATCGACTGCCGCATCTTCCTCACGAAAGGGCAGAGCGAGAAATTCCTCCGCAGGAGTTCCGTTCTCGGTCTCATCGCCCAGCAGGAAGATGCCGAAAAGACCGAAGCGCTCCGAAAGCGCATCGAAGAACTGCCAACCATCTCCATCTCAGAGCAGGCGATGGAGAAGAGGATGGTTGTCGTCACCGTCACCACACATGGCAAGAACTACGAGCACAAGCAGGACTACTACTGGCTTCTGGAAGACGACAAAATGGGACCTGTCATCATCCGGGATGCCGAAGCAAATCTTGCCGATTCATCCCACGAGGCCTGATATGAATCACTTCACGATTCTCCTATCACTCAAGGTCTTCTCGTACTTCCTGCTCATCGGTCTTGGTATCCTCATCCCGCAGAAATGGCTGCTCGGCATCGAGAAGAACTGCCTCAAGATCTTCGCAGCCCGCTTCATCGTCTTCCTCTTCCTCATCGGGTTCGTCTACCTGATGCTCTTCGATACGATTCCCATGCTGCACAGTGGGAAGGGGCTTCTCCTGTACGCGCTGAACGGTTACGCCCTCGTCGTTCTGCCGGCACTTCTCCTCGATTCGATGGAAGAGTTCCATCCCGAGCACTTTATAGGAGCCGGCTTCTACTTCGGTATCTTCTACATCATCTGCTACATCGCATTTCCTGTCCTGCACTAAAAAGAAAGCCCGCTTGCCTTGCAGTAATCTCTGCAAAACAAGCGGGCTTTTCGTATGCCTAGATAGCGCATCAGATGTCGCGCCAAACCTGTTTCATGCGTTCTTCGTCCTTGTCGAGCTCCGACATCAAGTCCCAGTTCCTGAGACCATCATCGTCATCACGCGACCGCAGAGAGATGCAGACCGCGCGAGGATCGCCGAGGATTGCATCCGCGAGGATAGAGGTCTTCGGCGTTCGCTGCGCGTATTCCTGTATCGCAGCGCCGCCACCACCGCCACCCGTCTTGGCACCTTTTGCCAAGCGATACCTGGTCGTGCTCTTGTCGCGTGCCATCTGCGCTTTCACGCCGCGCATCTCCACGCGAACCTTTTCCATCTCGTCCTTGGTCGAGACCAACCGCGCTTGGAGCTTCTCGAGCGTCCTGACCTTCGGCATGTTCTTCTGCAGGATGCCGAGCTTGATCTCCTCGATCTTCGCTTTCGCCTCCGGCGTCGCGATCGCCGTCGCGAGTTTCTCTTCCATCTCAGCAATCTTTGGCTCATTCTCGGCAAGGTAAGCCTTGCCCTCTGCGATGCGTTTCGTGAGCTTTGCAATCTCATCAGGGAGCTTGCCATATGCTTCGATATCTTCCGCCGAAGCAAACTCATCCGGCTTGCCTTTTGCAAGGAGCGCCTGCTTCTTCTCCAGAGCCTCAAGGTCATTTGCAAGGTACTGGCGCTTCTTCTCTGCCGTCCTCGAGAGCGCACGGAGTTCCTTGAACGAGCCTTTCGTGTACTCGTTCTCCGCCATCTTCTGTGCACGCTCCGGCGAGATGACCGCCTTCTTAGCCGACTGCACTGCAAGCGTGAGCTTCTGCACTTCCTTGCGGAGACCGAAGAACCTCCGGCGAAGGATAGCATAGAGTTCCTTTGCCGTATACGAGTCCTGCTTCTCGGCTGCAAGGTCTTCTTCAAAGAGCGCCTGCGTGAGAGCAGAGGTCGCCACCTGGAGTTCCTGATACGTCTGCTGATACGCGCTGCGCTCCGCACGGTTATCAAAGGAAATCTTGCGGGCATGCGTGGCAATCTTCTTCTCAAGGTCTTTCCCTTGGAGCCGCTTCTCAATGGCATCAAGTGTCGGCTTGAGTTTCTCCAACGCCTTGTCCAGGCTCTCGAGTTTCTCCTTGACCGCAGGACCAAGTTCTTCATATGCCGCGCGTTCTTCTTCCGTCGCTTCCTCTGGAATCTTCAGGTCTTGGAGGAAGAGCATCCAGTGCTCATGCTGTTCTTCATAATGCTTGGCGAGGAGATAATCATCCCGCTCGTCATCCGTCATGTAATCGACACGAGCCATCTCCATTGCATCATCCTCGCGGATGACATACCGCTTCGCTTTCTCCACGGCATCCAATGCCGAGAGGAACGTATCCTTGAGCTCGCCGATGAGCGTTGCCTTATCGACATCACCTTCTGCATACGCATCCGTCTGCATGAGATTGCGCGCTGCGCCTTCGGTTGCATCCGCCTTCTGCTGGAGCTGTTTCTCACGGATCTTGCGCTGCAGTTCATCTGCTCGGAGGAGCAGTTTCTGGTAGTGGTCCTTCTTCTGGCGATACGCCTTCAACGCCTCGACATCCGGGTTCACTTCCTCTAGGAGCGCCTTTGGCCGCATGTGCGCTTCAGGCAACCTATTGAGGATTTCTGCAAGGACCACGTCGCCATTTTGGAGCGCCTCTTCGCGCTGCGATTTGAGTGTCCGATGGTCCACGCGATCGACATGGCCGTACTTTTCCAGCGTCGCGTTCACGACATCCGCGAAGTCCTTGCGGAGCTCTCGAAGAAAGCTGCGCTCGGCCCACTTGCGATCCATCGGGGCACCATGCGAGCGCCGGTTCTTCTCCGACTGATCCTTCGCATTCTGGCGCAGGGGATACTTGAAGTAGTAAGTCTTCCCTCGCTCGTTCTTCTCCTCAACGTCGTCGATGACGCGTGGCGAGAACATCAAGTGACAATGCAAGTTGCGCGTGTCTTCCGAGAGTGCGCCGATCTTGTCATGGATGGCAAACGTGTAGTAATTGTGGGGGAGTTCCTTTTCGATGAACGCGTTGATGAGCTCCACATTCTGTTCCAAAGTGAGTTCATTCGGAAGCGCAAACTCAAGCTCCAAGTAGCGCCTCGCATCGCTTGGAGAATACCGGTCTGCCGCTTGAAAGAATGCATTTGGCGAGTCCTTCGCCCACTTCGGTAATCGATGTCCTTTGTAGACACATCCGCCACGTTTCTTGAACGCCTTCTCGCGATTGATGTACTCGACATGCGACGAAGCAAGGACCGCATCGCCATACGTCTCGACGTTCTTCAGAATGGCTCGGGCAGTTCGCTCGGCCATTCGTCGTCTGGCCCATCCGTCGTCGTTTCGGGGGAAGTCGAGCCGCTCTTGGATGCGCCGGATTTCTTCTTCGGCGTCGGATTCTCCGTGAGTGCCGAATCCTCTTCCGTCTCGTCCGTCAGGAAGATTCCGTCGCAGAGCACGACGGCCATCTTGTCCTTCTCCTTCATGCTCGTCCAGCTCACCATCATCATCGGTTTGCAGTAGCACTGGAGCATCGTTGGTCTCGTAACCATCCAGATGGCGTTCGGACAGTTCACGCAGACTGGGGGATTGTCTTTGGGCAAGAGTTGTGAGTGTTCGACCGCCAAGCTGGTTAAGGTCGGGCTTGCAAAAACCGGACTGGCGTCTGAGGACGCCGCGTTCTTCAAGTTCTCGTTTTCCATGATCATGTCTCCTTTTCTTCTCCTCGAAAGAGGCCTGCATCTTCTCGTCTGTGAATGAAATAGGAAGCTCGGCGAGCACTGCCGCATCCACGCAGCGATCCTTGAAATGATCGCTCCCGTTTATCGTCAGCTTGTCGCCGAGTACGTCTTTTGCGACCATCAGGCCGATGGCGATCGTCTCTAGAGAAGCGCGTCCTTTGACCTGCAGGCCCTTTGTCGTGTTGTCGATGTCTCCATAGGGAGACGAGTAAAGCTTCGCGTATTTGCCGCCACAGGCATCTGCCTTATCAAGGGCCGTGATGTAGTTCTCGAAGACCAGCTTGTCTTTCTCATCATAGTCCTTGTAGCGCTTATCGCGGTTGATGTAATCCGTATGGGAAACAGGGGAGACCCTCGACCCATCCGGCCTTACGTCCTTCTTCAGTGTGAGGTGGTAGATGGCCATCCTATCTCTCCTTCTTCTTCGTGAGCCGCATCCTCTTCTGGACGTCTTCCATGAGTTTCGTGGTATCCAGGATGCGGCAGTCTTCTTCAAAAAGCATCGCCAGCCACGCGACAATCTTCTCCGTCACTTCCTGCTGGCAGGATACCGGACAGGAAAGCACGAAGGGGTCGAGGAATCCACTGACGTGCACGAAGATGCCATAGTCCTTATCCGCATGGATAGACGTCACTGCCTTCGCCGAGAGGTAACGCGCATGGGGCGCGTCTTGGAAAAGAGACGGCTCTGGGAGGAGCAGGAAGCGCTCACAGGAGTCTATCGGCTTGGCGGCAGATTCCTCGGAATCGCCATCTAGGCCGAGCCGCTTCACGAGGTAGCAGAGGATGACCGGGTCGATTCTTTTCCCATCGTCTTCCAGTGCGCGGATCGTATGCACTGGCAGATCGACAAGAACGGCCATCTCCTCGGCGCTCAAGTGATGCCAAAGCCGCCAGTAGACGATGCGTTTTCGCATCTTCTTGAACGTCTCCGCAGGATTCTCACCACCCGTGAGCGTCTCTAATGGCGCACCCATGAGCGCCGCCAGGTGCTTCTTGAAGCACGCCTGTGCTTCCTCATACTGACTGCTCTTGCCGCTCACGGCAATCTCTCCCTTCCCCGAAAGCGCGGCGAAATCCGCGCTCATCCTGCGCTTTGCGCATCTTCTCAGCCAACGGCAGGTTCAGGGAACGAAGGTTCCCGGCAGAAATTTCACCGCCTACGAAGTAGCGTCATCTCTGAGACTAGAGGGCGTTTCACATCGTGAAATGCGGAAGTGCGCCTTTCAAACCCCATCGCCCCTGGGCGATGCTGCTGCCAAACGAAGGAAAGCAGCAAACCGAGCGACAGTCACCCGCTCGAGCTTCCCCGCTAAACGGGGAACACCACCCAAAAGACGATGGGGAAAATTTATCTTGGTTTTATTCTAGTCCGTGCTTTACATTCTGTCAAGATTATATTATAATATAGCCAAACGAAGGTAAAATGTACTATGGGCATGACAAAAGAAGAAATCGAACTCGAAAGACTCAAGCTCGAACTTGCTAAGAGCAAGCGGGAGATGAACAAACTCGGGAAAGCGATTGCCCGTGAGACACGGCAGGCGCACCTGAAGAAACTCATCGAGGCAGGGAAGGTCGTAGAAGAAGCTGGGCTCCTTGACGACTACAACCGCCAAGATCTCTATCTCCTGCTGGTCATGAACCGTGCGTTCATCTCGAATGCGACGAAAGAGAACAAGGCCGGCAAGTTCGACCTGTTGAGGAAATTGGAGTGATGATATGGCCAGACAGACGAAAGTCCAGAAGCTCGAAGAACAGCTCGCCAAGATGGAAGAGCAGTTCCGCAAGCAGAAGGAAGCCATCGAGGAGCAGAAGAAGATGCTCCTCCAGAAGAAGTACGAGAGCAACGAAGAAATCCTGATGCGCGTCGCAAAGGAAGCCAGCCGCAAGAACCTCTGGTTCCCGGAAGGGTCCGAAAAAGACATCCTCGAGCTTCTTTTCGAATACTACAGCGACGCAAAAGAAGCAGCCAAAGAGGAGAAAGAGGAGACTGAGAGCAAACCGCAGGTTTCTCTTCCTGACGCAGAAGAACCCAAGAAACCGGAATCCATGAAGCCAAGCGAGCTTTCCATTCCGGAGCCGTTCTGAGAGAAGGAGATGATCCTCCTTGAAGACGATATCCGTTGAATATACCGTGACGAGCAACCGTCTCGTCACCCTATCCGTTCCTGACTTCTTCTCCCCAGACCACCTTGATGACGATGCGGTCGAGTACATCATCGACCGCATCCGAGAGGCGGAAGAGGATAACGAGAGCAGTGCGCTTGACAGCGACCGGCGCGAGATCGTGCAGGTCTACGAAGAAGGTCCCGACTGGGACACGATGAGCCGCGAAGGCTATAAGGAGGCGATCAAGATGAGTGAAGCAGAACTCTTTGATGAGCTCTACAGCGACTACGCTGACGAGCTCGATGACGTCGATGAATAAGACCTTTGAAGGGAGGAGAGTCTTATGTTGTTCCCAGAACGTCTCACACTTCTCATGACGAGCTTCCCGCTCAAGAAGTCGTGTTACGAAGAGGTTCTCGGGATTCCCGAGGCAAAACTTGATCGGTACCTTGACGGAAGCGAAACGCCAAGCTACCTTGACATGTGGGCACTTGCCGATTATTTCTGCGTGTCCCAGGATTATTTGGCGGGACGCATCAGCGTCCCGCAGTTCGAGACCTTCTTCCCCGACGCTGAGAAGCGTTTCCTCAAGAGCGAGAAGACCTCGGAAGCGCTCGCAGGAGCGTATCGGGAACTTATCAAAGAGTTCCCCGACAACAAGGCAGTCTGCCTCCGCTACTGCGAACTCGAACGAGATTTTCCAGATGCCCGCAAGGCATCCAAATAAAACCTTTCTTCTTTTTCTCCCTGCAAACGCAGGGTTGCCTTCCAAGGCAGGAAGGTAAGAGCATGACTTTTGATTTCTTTCTTTTTCTTTTATCCCTGTCTAGTAAGGCAGGGATTCTTTTTTAAGGAGATGATGCCTATGCTCTATGTCGTATATGGCGAGAAGGTGTCGGGCGGCTATGAAGTCTACGACTCATACATCCTGGCCTGCAGGAAGTACAAGAAACTTCCCAAGACAGGAGTCTACATCCGGAAATTCCCCGACAACGCAAGTTTCGACGCCGTCATCGACGTGACGAAAGATTACACAAAGGCAGGTTTTCGAACCAATCTCTACAAACTGCTCCAAGACTTCCGCCGCATCCATCAGGTGGAAGCGCCCCAGAATGACTGTGCGCGCTATCCCTTGCCGGATGCCGGCAAGAAAGAGCCGCCACAAAAAGGCGAATCGTCGTCTGCCAAGACAAAAGCCGCCTTTGGCGATGGACAACCTCCAGACCTTCCGCCGATGGAATTTCCGATGGACTCTGTCATGCTCTGCCTGCCGCAAGTCGTCACCTGCTACGTCGACGGCAGTTACCTTGAAGGCGGCTATGGAGGCTACGCAGCCATCCTCCTCGACGGTGGAAGGCCGCTCGCATTCCTCTCGGGTTCCTCGATTGTCACAAGCGCCGCCGAAGCGGAATGGCGTGCCGTCAAGCTCGCCTTCCGTGCGCTCGACACTGAGCACCATCAAGTGTATCTCTACAGCGACAATGATACCGTCGTGAACATCCTCAACGGGAACTATCCGCTAGAGAACCAGTCTCCCGTCAACCAGAAGCTCTATCACGAAATCGTATCACTTGCCCAATCCCATGATGTCATCGTATCCCATATCAAGGGCCATGTCGGTGTCACTTGGAATGAGTTTGCCGATGCGCTTGCCAAACGAAAGTCTCGCATGCTCCGTGATATTTCGTTCCATCCGATGGAAGCACCTGCTAAGGCAGATGCTCCGCATCCAATGGAAACGAAAGTGCTGCCACTTCGCCCGAAGCGGCAGCACAAGCCAATCGTTGACGCGATGCAGCAGACCCTCGATTTCTCCTTCGAGAGCTGAGTCCTACTCTAGAAAGCCAGCACCAAGCGTGCTGGCTTTTCTTATGGATTCAGCAAGAACAGGATGCGTTTTGCCGTCCTTTCTGCGCTACCATGATTGCAGTAAAAGAAAGGACGTGATGGGTATGGCCCTATCGGAATTTGAATCCAACTTGACCTTCCAGTATCTGATCAAGAAACCGAATCCGCCGCTCGGTGAGCTCCGCACCGACGAAGATATTGAAGAAGCGATGCGTCTTGTCCCGAGCAAGGATGACCTCTTCCTCGACTACCTGGCATCTGAACACGACATCTATTATGCTTACCTGCGCGACGTCAAAGCCGCGCATCCAGAGCTTGCACTCGACCAGACAGAATCCATCCAGGAACTCGACACACATGTCATGCAGATGCTCTACCGCGACGGCTACGAGTACGAGAAGATCATCCGCATCATGAGCAACTCGCCCTCGCTCATCTACCAGAAAGAAGCCTACGACATCGACCGCTATGCCAAGGTCGATGCAATCGAGACCAAGGCAGAAGCTGCCGGTCTTTCGCCAGACGAATACCTCGCCGAAACGCACAAAGCCGAGCAGGAGAAGAAAGCCAAAGCCGCCGGCATGACGCTCGAGCAGTATGAGAATGTCACCGGCCGCAAGCGGCCGCCAAAGATCACGGACTTCACGCGCGATGACTTCGAGTCCATCCGCTGGAACCAGACCGTCATCCGCGTGACGAGCCAGATCTCGCCGCTTGTCACGCTCCCTGATGTGCAGTACGCCAAGACGATCAACCAGTTCGAGTTCTATCAGTGGCAGGTGAAACGAGAAGGCCCGGACGCTGTAGAAGCTTCTTATAAAGAACGCTACTACGCCGCCTTGAAGTCCATCCTGCAGAGGAGGCCTGCGACGCATCTCGACGAGGCCAACCGCATGGTCGTGAAGATCATGCGCAAGAGCCACGATTCCGATGTCACCATCCGCGCGTGCCTGAAGCATGCACCGAACCTCGAGATTCCTGCCGAGCTTTTCCAGGTGCAGAGCGAGGAAGATTACACCATCCTCCAGTCCCGCCGCACGCAGCAGGACGAAGCGATCGACGCGCTGCTTTCCGAAGGGAAAGAGGGACCGTCTCTCATGGCACTCCAGAAGAAAGAGACACCGGAACCTGCGAAAGAGGACCCGGATGATCAGAAGGTCTATAAGGATATGATCGCCAAACTCGAACAGCTCCGCGACTCCGAGAAAGGCAAGGACGTCCTCGCCTATTGGAAGAACAGCATGGACGTCATGCGCAACGCTATCCTCCAATATAAGAAGGCACAGACCGCCTGCCGCATCCTCAAAGTCTGGTCTGTCGGCGCACAGAAAGCCTCTAAGGAATTCGGCCTTACCGAAGATGCCGAGGTCCAGTCCATCCACGACGAAGCCATCCGTCTCGGCAAGAAAGCCGAGCTCCAGGAAAAGGAGTGGGAGACCTTCTACGGGCTCATCGAGAAGGCAGATCTACTCAGTCAGGCACTCATCAAGAACGCCATGCAGGCTCTTGAGAAGAATCCCATCCTGAAGCTCCCAGAAGTCGCGATGGCCAAGCCGCTGGGGGAGGTCATCGAGAATAACGCGCCGCCGAAAGACCTCTATTTTGCGGCACTCCGCAAGACCGCACTTGAGACACGGCACGGCGATATCTACGATGCCGACGTCTCCGTCGTGCGCATCCTAAAAGACAGCAAGATTCCTGACGCGCGCATCAAGAACGCACTGCTCTCGTCGCCAAGATACCAGGATGTCCCCGAGGACGAGCGGAAGACAACCATCAACCGCTGGTACGGGACCACCAAGTTCCTCCTCAATAAAGATCAACAAGCAAACAAAGGAAAGGATCGATAAGTATGAGCCAGTATCAAGAAATCTCCGACCGCGAACTCTACGGCATGATGAAGCTCCATTATGACTGCCTGCGCAGCGAAGGCACAGCAGGCAAGCGCCTCGACCTGCGTGGTCATGACCTGCAGGGTCGCACCTTCCAGAACTATAACTTCGGTGGTGCGCTCCTCGCTGAAGCCAATCTCGAAAAATGCCATTTCGAGAATTGCACGTTTTCCTTGGCTGACCTTTCTGCCGTGCAGGCCAGTGAAGCAACCTTTGACCGTTGCAGTTTCGAGTGCGCAAAACTCATGTACGCCAATATGCATGCAACACAGCATCACCGGACCATCTATAAGACCCTCGACCTCGACCACGTCAGGATGGATGAAAGTCTCCATGACGGCACTGAGTTTCTTTGCTGCAATGGAGACGACCTCGATCTCTCCTCCTCGAGATTCGTCGCTGCCCGCTTCGATAAGGGGGTCTATGATCACGTCGACCTCCACGATGCAACAATGGACGGCACATATCTCGATTCCGTCTCGATGTACCATGCCAATACCAAAGGGCTGCACCTCGACAGTGCCATCCTCCATGATATGACCAATTTCCCCATCCTGCAGGTCGGCCCCATCCCGTCAATCGGGCAGACTTCCTTCTATGCCGCCTATAACTACAAGACGGATGAAGTATCCTGCCGCAAGCTCTTCGGCGACCGCATGGCAACGCTCGAGCAGTTCCGCGATACTGTCCGCAAGGAAAAACTGCTCCCGATGAGCAAGCTCTTCCTCAAAGAATCATTCAAGCTCTTTGACGCAGCCCGCGAAGCGAACCGCAAGAGTCGCACCAGTGGCCGCTAATCTAAGATAGAAAGGACCTTATACCATGAACCAGAATCTTACGAATCAGGAACTCGACGCCATCCTGGAAGCCCATGTCGAATGGGTCGTCTCCGACCACCGGAACGGCCAGCAGGCCGACCTTTCCGCCTGCCGCCTGCAGGACGTAGAGCTTGCCGGCCGGAACCTCAGCTACGTCTCTTTGCAGGGAGCCGACCTTTCCGGCAAGGACCTCAGCCGCACCGTCCTCGACCGTGCCGACCTCACAGGAGCCAACCTCACGGGTGCCAAGCTCACCGGTGCCAAGTGCCGCTCCACGAAGCTTCAGGACGCCAACCTCGACCGCATCGAGGCCACGCAGGCCGACTTCTTCGGCGCAAACCTCAGTGGCATGCAGGCTAGGGGAGCGGACTTCGAGAAAAGCAACTTCTCCTATGCCATCCTGAGTGACGCGCGTCTTCTCGAGAGCTCTGCCGTCTCTGCGAACTTCCAGTACGCCAAGCTCGCGCATACGACCATCCAGGACAGCAATCTCCTCTGTGCCGACTTCTTCCATGCCACCATCCAGGATGCCCTGCTCGAGAAGAACCGCCTGCAGGACACCATCTTCCAGCGCACGACCGTCACGGACTGCCGTCTGACGCAGAACGACTTCTCGCGCAGCAACCTCGAGTACAGCGACTTCCGCAACAGCTCGCTTGCCAGCAACCGTCTCGTCTCCACGAAGACCTTCGGCATGCAGGGCGACCTCCTCGTACCTGGATACGCCTTTGACCGCGATCGCAATACCATGACGTACAACATCGACCGTGACGAGCTCTCGCACCCGGACCTTCGCCAGCCCGTCTCCCTCGATGCCTTCATGAAGACGAGCGTCTACCAGAAGAACCCCATGCTCCATATCCCCGTCGACTGCTTTCGTGGCACTGCTGAATACCTGCTCTGGAAACGGAACCTCAAGAACGTCCTCAAGGCCTACCGCACCAAAGACCGCATGACCGCCGCCGTGCAGAAGAAGACGCGGATCAGCGACAGCCCCGAGACCAAACGCGCTCTGCATCTCCTAGAGACCGACGACCGCGACGGAGCCATCCGCTTCCTGCGCAAATTCAAGGAGCAGTATCCAACAGCCGACCTCAAGAAACCCGGCTGCAACCTGCAGGCTGCGTTCCAGAAGGAAGTCCATCCGAAAACATCCAGCACTCGCTGAACCTGCCCAGAATGGGCAGGGAGCAAGAGAGGCGATTGCATGGCAGACAAACCTAAATACATCCCCATACCAGAAACAGCCATCCCCAAGACCCTGCGTGCCTATCTGTCTTACCGGAAGCACCATGCAGAGCAGTTCACGCCATCCAAAGAGATTCCCATCGCCGATACGGATGACCCAGACGTCCTTCATAGGCTGATCTCCTATATGAAGCTCCATCCAGAGCAGGCGTATGGCGTCGTCTACCAGAGCCGGTACAACACCATGCTTGTCGACCCCATCCAGAAGCTCGACGGCACCTTCTATCCCTACGAGCGTGTCCTGCCGACAGCCGGCGACGGCATCGTCATCGTCGCCCGCAAAGAGGGAAGGTTCATCCTGCTGAAACAGTACCGCCACGCGCTCCGTAAAGCACAGTACGGATTCCCACGCGGATACGCAGAACCAAATGAAGCTCCTATCGAGAACGTGCGACGGGAACTCACGGAAGAACTCCATGCCACCATCCGACGCACTCCAGTTTCCCTCGGCTTCCTCGAACCAGACAGCGGGCTCACATCCCGCCGTACCGAGGTCTTCCTTGCCGAGCTGGACAGCTATACAGCCAGCATCCACCACGAAGGCATCCTCGAAGTCAGGGAAGCCAGCCTTGAAGAGATGGAGGATATGATCCAGAATGGCAGGCTATCAGACGGCTATACGATAGGGGCGCTTGCGCTCTGGAAACTCATGGTCAACACGAAAAATCAGCTGTAGCCCGTAACACAGCAAATTGACGGCAAGATTGCCGCATGATATACTATAAATGTAGTACGCAACTACACTTGCTATAACAGCAACGGAAAATCGTCCAGCTTGGTGGGCGATTTTTTCGTATCAATTAGACCTCTTTTGCGATGCGAAACAAAGACGAAAGGAGAATTCTGATGGTCCATCTGAAGAACATCCAGCAACATAAAAATCTCGTAACATTCGATGGCTATATCAATAGAAATCCAGCCCGTCATTTCATAATGACGGTGAATCTCAATGATTCATCTAAGTCCACCGCCAGCATTCCTAAGTGCTACCACACAAGTGAAGAATTGTTGAAAATTTTCTATGCTTATGCTGAAAATAAAAAGTTGCCATCTGAGCTGGTCGCCATGACACATTGATCTGGTATATTATTGACTTGATTCGAAGATATGTGATATAATAAAAGTGTAATATTTGTATTTATATTACTATCTAATTTAATTGCTATAACATGTCAACCTAAAAAGAGGGGAGAAAATGATATGGCTCGTAAAGATATTTTTAATATTAATGTTAATGAGCATGGATACCCTGTCAATAAGGATTATTTAGAAGCAAATCTCCCTGATGCACTCCAGCGTGGTATTGATGAACTAAATAACTGTGATGATCCGTACAACATAGATCTCTATCAAGACGAACTATATAGTGATATTAACCGAGAATATGTTGGTGGAATGATTTCCGATGAGGTTGCAAAGTACTTGCGTAAGAAGTATCTTTCTAGTGATTATATTCCGATTGCAATGCGCAAAAAGGACTAAAGAGGAGTGATGGAAAGATGACAGACTTCTCGAACTGGCCAGAAAATCCTTATCGTAATTACGGAGGGGCAAATGGCCATAAAATCTGTTTAATGCATGACAATCAACCTTACATGGTAAAACTTTTTCATCCAGATATTCCAGAAGATAAACCCGCTGGTGCTTATAGTGAGTACATATCCTGCCATATTTATAAAATGCTCGGTATTCCTGCACAGGAAACTATTTTAGGACACTATTCCTCAGATGGAATAAATTTTCTTGCTGTTGCTTGTAAAGACTTCTGTCAACCAGCAGATCATCTCTTGGAATTCTCGATGATTCGTAATGGTATCGTTTCGAGTAGTAATAGCGGAGAGAACCGATATCTTGAACCGATTCTTTTATCGATACAAGAACAAACAATGGTACCTGTTGAAACATTAGAACAACGCTTCTGGGATATGGTTGTTGTAGATTCCCTTATTGGTAATTTTGACCGCCATGTAGGTAATTTTGGCATCATCGCTAATGAACTTACACAAACTAGAAAACTTGCTCCTGTCTATGATTGTGGTTCTTCTCTCTATCCAGCAGCTAATGAAGAAACAATTCGTGTAATACTTAATTCTCGTGAAAAGCAATTACAACGAATTTATGAGTTTCCTCGCTCTGCCTACTTGAATCAACAGAATCAAAAAATTAAATATTTGGATTTACTTCAATATCCAGCATGTGCACCTTCTTTAAAAAGGCTTTACCCAAGGATAGATATGGATAAGATTCAAGAATTTATTCAAAATATTCCTGAACTGTCTTCTATTCGAAAAGAATTTTATATTCATATGCTATCTTTACGCAAAAAACTTCTTCTTGAATATGCTTATACACATCTACCATCAAAAGAGAATACGTCCTCTCTTGCGCAACTGGAAGATGAGGTGCATCGGCGCGAGAATTTTTCTCAAGTATTTAAGAAAAACAGCTGTAGGGAACGCTATCAGGAGTTGATGAAGGATCTTCTGAAAGAGTATATACATCCCCAAAAACATATTCGAGATAGTCGTGTAGACGCACATGCCGCAGCTATCTTACTTCGAGAAGGGAATTATAGCAGAGAAGATATTCAGGATGCAATTCAAGCCGTCAGTCCTAACGCGCCTTTATATCCAGACTATCCTAAAAAGATTTTACTATTAGCAAAAGAAAAGAAAAATCGAGACTTTGCGGAGGACTATCGACCAAAGAATAATAATAAAGAACATACTTAACCGCATAAAAAAAGAACGCCTTATTAAGGCGTTCTTTTTTTATGACCCCATCAACACAACTTACCAACTTGATGGAAGTCGGACTAAAAATCCCAAACCAGCAACCGAGGTAAAATCTTTTCGATTCACTCTTTTTGCTACCCATATTTTACCAAGAACCACTAGAAAATGTAAGTGTTTTTCCTACGATTCACGTTCCCTTATTTAATTGATAGCAATTGATTTGTGATATAGGATAATCGCTAGTCTGCCCAGTCTGGGCAGGTTCCCTGCCATAACGAGCAATTCGGCACCTGTTTTCGTTGTTCAAGTTATGATAAGCTATTCGCATTAACAGCACTGATGCACGCAAGAGGTGATAGATTTGAAACTCGGTGAGCTCTACACAACACGCGACGAGAGTCTCGTAGAAGCTGCCAAAGGCATCCTCATCGACCTGATAGAGGCAGCAGACTGGACAGGCTTCTCTTGCGAGGAACACCTCCAACTCGCTCAAGATAGAGAATACGCCCGTCTTGAAGACGGCTGCTATGGAGCTGTCACTTTCGGAAAGCGAAGTTACGTAATCGCGCATGGCTCCATCACGCTGGCAAGGGAGAATACCTCTTCCTGCAGGCCCATCCCACTGCCTGGCATCCTTGAAGATGTCAACCTGATCAGTGGATACTACGGGTTCCGGTTTGCTATCACGAAAGCCATCTTCGGGGATAAGGCACTTGAAGAACTCGAGAACAAGATTCTGCCAGCCATCCGTCGCGAGAGGAATGAGCAGGAGCGAGCAAAAGCACCTTCTGGGAAAGATTCAGCTCGCTACCAGAACATGCAACGCGACATGACGGACGAACTCAAGGGCATCCTGCAGCGCTATACCATTGAGCGTGGTGTCCCGCTTGAAGCCGCTTTGCAGGCCTTCCGTCAGAGCGCTTTAAAAGTCCTGTTCTCTTAACGGACGAATCCTGTCGCTTTTCTCGATTTTGTTCGTTCGATATGATATACTACAGGTGCCAAACGCGAACAACATACACACAAGCCTCCCTGCACACGCAGGGATTGCGCTCAATGCGCTCATCCACGATACAGTAAAGGATGTGAAAGTCTGCGTAATGGAAACAATCAACAATCATATCATCGTCCTGAAAGCCCTCGTCGGCAGCCATAATTACAACTTAGACACGCCAGAGTCCGATAAGGACTATAAATACTTCGTATTGCCGACACTCTCAGACTTGTACAATGGCACATTCTATTCCAGTTCCAGTGAGGGGAAAGACATGGACTACACCGTCCATGATGTCCGCAAGCTGACACACCTGCTCTGGAAAGCGAATGTTAACTTTTTAGAAGTCCTGTACAGCAGAGAGCTGGTTTTCACAGAGAACGCTGGCAATCTTAAAGAATTCCTTCTAGACAATCGAGCAGACCTCTGCAAGATGAATCTTCCTTACCTCTACGATGCCTGCGTCGGGATGTCAATCAACTACTGGAATCGCATCAAGAAAGCGACGCCGACCAGTGAAGCATCCATCCAGAAGCACGGCTACGCCGTCAAGTGCGCATACCAGTCGCTCCGTATCCTGGACTTCCTTGATCGCATGGTAAGGTTCAACTTCGACTTTGAGAAAGCCGCCTGCTACCAAGATGGAGAAGAAAAAGGCTTCCTGATGGCCGTAAAGCTCGGATACCGCAATTTCGAAGAAGTCGAAGAGCAGCACACCTTCTTCCTTGAACGCGCGAAAGAGCACGAGACCATCTTCTACCATTCCGGCTACCAGATGGATGGGCCAGACACATCTCTCCGAGAGCAATTGATTACGGCTACAAGTAAGCTCGTCTTTGATTGTGTCAAGAATGGCATCATCCAATGAATATCTCCCTGCACACGCAGGGCTGCATCGGCCGTGCAGAAAATCATACGGTTATCTCCCCGCAAACGCGAGGTTGTATCACTTTTCCCTTGCTCGATTGCTCTGTAAGCACAGAGCAACCTTACCCGAAAGGAGGAAAACAATGGATCGCCGCCAGATCACAGGCATGGTCTTAGGAGCCTTGATGCTCTGCCTGCCGCTCTGCTTCCGCTGAAAAACTTTTCCAGATTTTCTTGATAAAATCATTTCGATTCCGTATAATAGCGGTGAACACGAACAAGAGTACAAAGGAGCGAGCTTATGTATAAGATTGACCCTGAGAAACTGAACGCCGCCATGCGAGATGACAGTCTCACGACAGACAGCCTCTTCGCTGTCACGAAACTCCCGGATTCCGAACGCGAAGCCTTCGATGCCGCCATTGCCGGCAAAGAGGAGATTGACTCGCGTTCTCTTGCCCTCATCGCACACGTCCTTGACGTCATGCCGTATGAGATTGCCGATCAGATCTGATATGTTAGCGGTATCTACCGCTCTTCCTGTCTGTGCGTGGTGAAACTCCATAAACAGGCTCTCCAAAATCTTAGATCGGGAAGTGTGCGCTTCTCGCCGCATCAGGGTCCGGTATCCCTGATGCGGGTTGCTGTCAGAAGCAAGGGAACGCTCTTGCAACTGGCCCAATTGATCCTTTTTTCTTAACATGATGGTCGCATCCTGTTTTCTGTATTTCCAGGATGCATGCATGTACCTGCACAGCGAGAACGCAGGATATGCACTCCAATTCATCCAGGGCAGGCCGTGTGTGGCCTGCCTTTCTCTTTGCATAAGATGCACGAAACGTGCAAGAAGAGGATAGTTTTTGCCCTGCATCCTGCCGTATCCTAAAGAGCGTAGGGGTGACGTCCTACAAAAATTTCCCTTAGCGCGCAGGTGCTCACTGCGACACTCTCTACTTCTTTTGCAGATAAATCCCTGCAAGAATCTACCAGAGGGCGGCTTGCCCTCTCATCATGAGCAGACTTGGGAGAGTACTCCAAGCCTGCCCACCTCCTAGCGAAACACATAGTGTGCAATGTGTACGAACAAGGACGACCCAGCTCGCGGGCCGTCCTTGTTCCATTTTCTCCGTAAAAAGCAAAATCAGACGAAAAAATGGCACTTCCCCTGCGCTATGCTATTCCCTGTGAAACGATTCCACTACATACATAAGGGAGTAATCGATATGAATATCATCTACGTCATCTTGGAGCTCAGCATCATGACGCTCCTCAGCTTCATCCTCGGCTTTGCGAGCGAGGATGGAGGCATCCTCCTGTTCCTGTCCTTCCTGGTCAGCATCGCCCTTGGTGCCATCCCGGCAACCATTGCCTATCGGAAGGGAAGGAACTTCTACCTCTGGTGGCCGTATGGCTGGCTGCTCTTCCTCATCGCGCTCATCCATTCGCTCCTCATCAAGAAGGACTACGAAGGGCTCGCACGCCGTGGCAAGGCCAAGCAGTGCCCGTACTGCGCAGAATACGTCCAGCCAGAAGCCAAGGTCTGCCGCTACTGCGGTCATGCCCTTGACGATGCTAGCTGTCCAGCTCCAGAAAAAGTAGAGCCGACAGACAAACCGTAAAGGAGGTGAGTGCCATGAAGCATTCGGTCTATGAATGCCCCGAGTGTGGGCATCGCCAGGACCATCCGGGCCCGTGCGAGCAGTGCGGCACGCAGACGCGCTGATCTTTCTGTTTCTGCCTTCGTTTAAACGTTTGATTTCTTCTTCTTTCCATTGAGGCTGCCTGATGGCAGCCTCTTTTCTTTGCCAAGAATCGCAACATCATAAGCGTTTACCCTAGAAAAAGGCGTCTATACTGAGCTTGTATCCAGAATCATTCCATACAGGAGGCAATGATATACATGAGGCTTTATATCGCAGAGAAGCCAAGCCTTGCCCGCGCCATCGCGGAAGGCTTAGGCGGCCAGCATAAGAAGAACGGCTGCATCGAGTGCGCCAACGGCAATGTCGTCACATGGTGCTTCGGCCACATCCTCGAACAGCTCGGACCAGACGAGTACGACGAGAAGTATGCCCACTGGCACCTCGAAGACCTGCCGATCATCCCAGAGCACTGGAAGCTCAAGGTCAAGAAAGATGCCCGCGACCAGTACAAGATCATCAAGGACCTCATCGGCAAGTGCGATGAGGTCGTCAACGCCGGCGACCCGGACCGCGAAGGCCAGCTCCTCGTCGACGAGGTACTCCAATACGTCGGCAACAAGAAACCTGTCAAGCGCATCCTCCTCAATGCCCTCGACGACAAGAGCGTCAAGGAAGCCCTGCAGGACCTGCGCCCGAACGAGGACTTCATCGGCATGCGCAACGCAGCGCTTGGCCGTTCCCGCGCCGACTGGCTCGTCGGCATGAACCTCTCGCGCCTCTACACGGTCAAGGCACGCGACGCCGGCTATGACGGTGTCCTCTCCGTCGGCCGTGTCCAGACCCCGACGATGGCGCTTGTCGTGCGCCGTGAAAGCGAGATCACGCATTTCAAGCCGACGACCCACTACGTCGCGCAGGTGCTCTTCCACCACGCCAACGGCAACATCCAGGCATCCTGGAAGATGCCCAAGGATATGGACGGTCTCGATGAAGAGGGGAGGCTCCTCGACGCCAGCATCGCCGAAGGCCTCATTGCCCGCATCCAGAGCGCTCCTGCCAAGATTGAGAAGATTGAGCAGCAGAAGAAACAGGAAGGTCAGCACCTCCCGTATTCGCTCTCCGCACTCCAGATTGAAGCCGGCCGCCGTCACGGCTACACGCCGCAGCAGGTCCTCGATACCATGCAGAAGCTCTACGAGCAGAAGTTCACGACCTATCCGCGTTCCGATTGCGACTACCTGCCGACAAACCAGCTCGCCGACGCACCGGCCATCCTCAAGAACCTCGCCGGCATCCAGAAGGACGGCTTCTCCGCACTCGTCGCCAAAGCCGATACCAGCATCCGCAGCCGTGCTTGGAACGACAAGAAGATTTCCGCACATCACGCGATCATCCCGACGACCGTGAACCCCAATTTCAATTCCCTCAGTGAGATTGAGCAGAACCTCTACTACATGGTCGCCCAGGCCTACCTTGCCCAGTTCTTCCCAATCCACACCTACCAGGCCACGCGCATCACGATCGAGTCCGATGGTGAGCACTTCATCGCCAACGGCAAGGCCATCCTCGTGAACGGCTGGAAAGACATCTACGCCAAGGACAAGGCCGAAGATGACGAGAAAGAGGGGAGTGCCATCCTGCCAGACTGCCAGGAAGGCGACTCCGTCACCTTCGCCGGCAGCAAGATCCTCGAGAAAGAGACCAAGCCCCCGAAACGCTTCAACCCGTCCACGCTCCTCAAGGCCATGAAGGAAATCTACAAGTACGTCAAGGACCCATCCCTCAAAGCCGAACTCAAGGAATGCAGCGGCATCGGCACAGAAGCCACGCGTGCCGGCATCATCGACGGACTGCAGAAACGCGGCTTCCTCGCGATCGACAAGAAGAACCTCGTGCCGACCGACAAGGCCTGCATGGCAATCAAATTCCTACCCGAGACGATCACGTATCCAGATACCACAGCCGTCTGGGAAGAAGAGCTTGAAGAAGTCCTCAGTGGCTCGCTTTCCCTCGATGACTTCCAGCAGAAGCAGGAAGCCAAAATCCGCGACTTCCTCAAGGCTGCCGAATCCATCCATATCGCGCCGGCCAAGAACGCCGTCCTCTGCCCGAACTGCCATAAGCCCATGAAGCGTCGCAAAGGCAAGAACGGCTTCTTCTGGGGCTGCACCGGCTATCCAGAGTGCAAGACGACTTTCCCCGACAAGAACGGCAAGCCCGACCTCAAAGCCCATAAGAGCGCCCGCACCGGCAAGACAGCAACCTGCCCGAAGTGTGGCAAGAACCTCATCCAGATCAAGGGCTCCAAGGGGCTCTTCTGGGCCTGCGAAGACCGCGATAACTGCGGTGCCACGTTCAACGACGAGCACGGCAAGCCCAGCATCCATCTCTGCCCGACCTGTAAGAAGGGGTATCTCAGCCGCTACGAGAGCCGCAAGAAGAAGGGAGCCTTCTTCTGGGCCTGCAGTGA
>ERZ773202.164-NODE-164-length-73664-cov-4.838172_pt1 | contig 73664 bp, 117 predicted proteins | sample MGYA00580998_ERZ773202 | MGnify/ENA primary metagenome ERZ773202 (study PRJEB29015, sample SAMEA2737803) | human gut metagenome | biome: human gut; feature: human-associated habitat; material: faeces | place: China | collected 2012 ...
CATCAGAAATGCTGAGCATTTGGCTACCTGCTCCGATTCTATATTCCGGCTTTTCTATCGGAAGATTTAAAGAAGCACGTTCTCTATCCCTCGCCGATATAGTCCGGTAAGATTTCAAGAAATTCGATTGTAATACTGTCAGCGCCGGACCATCCACCTGCATTTGAGCCCATTCTTTAAGCTGAGATGGTGATCCTATCGCCTTTTGTACTGTGGGTGGAAGTTTTGCAAACTCTTCTTCGGAATAATACGTAGACCGACGGATCGCTTTGGTAACAAGCCCCCATGCCGCCAGTTCACTCATGTCATCCTTCCGGAATATGAGATTCAATTTTTCAATCACCTGACCTATTCCTGGTGCAAATCCGCTTTTATCAGATTTGATGTATGCCACAGTTGCAGCTTCAACTTGTTTGAACGGATATTCTTTCAAAAGATTATGCCAGGTATTTACCGTCACCGTTTTATCCGGAACCGAAAATCTCGGATATGCCGCCTGGATCATCATGAGAATATTTATGGTTTCGTCCCTAGTCATCAGGAATTCCTCCAATCGTTATATTCTTTTGATGTCTTAATTTTTCCCAACTTATCCCATGTAATTCCTGCATAGTTATTTATCATGGAATTTTCTACAATCGAAATTACAGGATCCATTCCATACTCTCGACAATTTTTAATAAACTTATTTAGTAACATCTTGATTCCTATCTCTGTATCATAATGATTTGATGATTTCGGCTTTGCATCCTTGTAAACCATCCAATGCTTAACGCATTCCAAAGCATCTGGATTGTCATAAAAGAATATATATTCATCATATTTCTTCAAAATGATATTTAGGTTTGTAAGGTTTGATGCTCTTTTTGAAAACTCATTAGGATTCGGTTCTAATAACGCTCGGGTTTCCTTCGGCTTCTCTTCAATCCGCTCCTGCTTTTTCTTTTCTCTATACCTCGATGCCCGCTCCCGGTTCTGCTGCCGAATTTTGTCTAATCCATCCACACTCTGGTACTCGCCCCATCCTGGAATCTCAAACTTTTCCTCGTCTAACACGATCATGTCCATTTTTTCCAGGACACTGAGCGCCAATACAATGACGCTTTCATCAAAATTCAACTCATTGGCAAGCAGTTTAGGCGTGTATGGAATGTTCTCCGTCAAATAGATCATTCCTCCAGCATTACACCTTCCGGCCATTGTCAATAACATCACCCAGATGAGGACGATGTTATTACCTTCCGGGAGTGTCCGGATATGCTTGATTTTGCGGTTCTCAAACATATCCGTAGTGAGTTTTATCCACTTCACTTCTCCCATACATTTATACCCCATTTTCTTATCTTTGCGTAGATCTGTATGGAACATGGTACTTAGGTTTCATCACTGCTTTATCGTCAATGTAGACGTCAGCAGCAACCTTTCTCGGATCATTTCCCCATATTTTCATTAGCTCTGGGAGATTTTCATTTACAGCGTCAAATTCAAGCCCATGCTTACGGCAGAATTCAACTGCGTCAGTTAATTGCTGACCACACCGGCACGTCCACAGGATCACTTTATTTCCCTGACTACGACGTTTGATAAGGTGTAAAATCAATCCCATGTTCGGAGCACCGATACCTGGGTATATGCTCTCGCACAGTGTCCCATCGAAATCCACGGCATATACTGTATAATTCCTACTCATCAGATTCTCCAGCACGTTTTTCTTCCCACATCTGCTTGAATCGTTCAGAAGCTGCCGCCGCCTGCTCTTCCGATACCTTTCTCGGTGGGCTGATCTTGATGAAATTAATCGGTACATGGCATACCATTGATCCGTCATTGTTGACATGTACTGAATTGACCTCATCCGGTCTCTGTTCCGCCATTTTCAAAAGCTTTGACTTCAAAGCCGTTCCACGCGGAACCGTGACTTCGGCATAGTCTCCGCCTTTAATCCAGTTAATTGCAAATTCGTTCAATCTTTTTCTCCCTCCTTGCGTTGATTGATCTGTTAATCATTTTTTTATACTCAGCTCTGGCTTCAATACATTTAGGATGTTTCAATTTGTCCACGCACATTTGATAATGTTTTTCGCATACCTTATATCCAGATTTTACTGGGTTGCTACAGAAGCGACACATGTGTAATTTCTCACGCATTTCGAAACCGATATTATGACTTGTCTCTGCCTTCATTTTCCTGTTTTTATCAGCGCATATGCCACACGTGCTTCGCCCCCCCAAAAGAGCTTTCCGCTTTCCGCATCTTGTGCAGATTCCTTGTTCTTTCCTTTTGGCATACAAAATTCTTGAATACTCTCTGTGCTGCTCATTATAGTGCTCTCGGTCCTTGTTTCGACGTGCATTGACTTGTGCGCTAAATTTTGCATTGCATTCCGGGCAAGCTTTTTCGTCTCCCATAATCGGATGAATTCTGCACTCGGGGCAAACGCCACATTTTTGATACATTTTTCTCGTTTTTGCCTTTTCTTCGTTTCTCTTTTCCCTACATGCGTTACATCTATAAGCACCGTTCTCTGATGGTTTGCCGCATAGAACACATAGTCCCTGGCTCCGCCTGCGCTCTATGAAATTCTTCATGTTAGTCGATGTCATTGTAATCTTTTGTTAATTCTCCAATAATTCAATAATTTTCCCCGCAGATTCTTCCGGCTTGCAGAACATAAATTCTGTTCCATATTTCTCGTGCATGGTCCACATGATCTGTTTAAGCTGTGATGGCTTGCACGGAGGTTTTGGCGGATTTTTACCGACATGTTCCGCGCGTTTCTTCGCGATAAAATAGCTCCTCCACCGTTTTTCATTTTTCCAGTGCTCAAGGTTCTCTACCGAAGTGACGCCGTCGGTGTTTTCTACAAGAATGATGAGACGGATTCCGTTATTGTGTGCAAGGAAACAACTGTCAGAAAAGCGCTTATGTCCCTGCATCAAACACTGGTACAACTCTTCGCAATCTCTCTTTGTATCTACCGAGGTCTTAATTAAACCGATCAAATCCATCTTTTTCAGCTTGTCTCCCCGGCGATCAATGACTTCCTGTATCTCCGGCGTGATTTCGATATAATCTCCAACAGGCACCGGGAGAGGGACCAGTTCGTGTCCCATCTCCGCCAGCATGTGATGCTTCACCTCATGCTTGTTTGCCTGCTGCGCTTTGTCCTCTCCAATTCTCATTACTTGCCCTCCGGAGAATCTGTTTTCCATTCTGAGCAGTGCAGGTCATTCCCTGCTTTACTCCAGTTGCATGTATATTCGAACATGCAGTTGTCACAATGTTCATCTTTATTCATATCTATTCTCCTTTATTTATTCCAATACCATGAGTGAATTCCGTCTTTCATTTTTAACTCACGCTCCTTACCTAACTATGCAAACTTTAACTGCCCTTCCGATTCTTCGAGAATCTGCATGTTTTTTACTCGTTCATGCTTACACATTTCCGGAAGATTTCCTTTTACCAACGCTGCCGGAAGAGGCGGGCAGACCGCATTTCCACAGCGTCGTACCTGCTCACTTCTTGGATACGTTTTACCATCACAATCGTGGTCGATGATGTAGTCCTCCGGGAATCCCTGGCAGCCATACAGCTCTTTGGGCTCAAGCATTCTCAACCCGATATCAACGATCTGATATTCTGTGCCATATATCGTCACGAGTCCGAAGCGGTCCTGTGCCGTTACCGTATCCAGTGGGTCCGCAACGCTTTGTCCCGTGCCGGATCCGTAATACTTTGTTAAGAATGCCCGCACCTCTCCAAAATGTCCATCTCCGGCAGTGATCGTGTGCAGTGGTTCGCGAATATCCTGCCCGGTGCCGCTTTTATAAAATTTGCTGATGAAGGATGATGCCACAAGCCCATACCGGTTAGATCCATCCACTGTCATGATTGGAGCTTCGATTCCCTGTCCGCGTACCTCATCTTTGGCAGTTTCGGAATGGTATTGAATTAGTATTGGGGCAAGGGTAGCCGTCACAAGTCGATTATGGTCCACTGTTGTGATAGTATCCAATGGCTTATCTGCTTCACTACCTCCTCCCGAATAGTTTCCGCCATACGCTTTATCAATAATCGGAGCAAGTTTAGGTTCTACAATCCCAAACCCATGCTTTCCTGTAATTGTCGGCATAGGCTGCCGAATATCTCCCGGTTTCCGATCTCCACTATGATTACATTGGATCAAAAATGGTTCTGGATTGTCCAAAATAAATTTTTTAATTCCTCTGCCAATCCTGTCCATCGTTTTCTTTGCAAGCGGTCTAACGGCTCTGATTCCGTATTTCTCTTTGATCTCTTCCGCACTGTCGAAGATACTTGGGCACGGAAGTGAAAAGTCCAACTGTGTATATGCTCCAACATACGGCTTCAACAGCCCCTGTTTCACTGCTTCACTGTCTGCCGGTCCGTGTGTAGGTTCTGGCCATACAATCTGCTTACCATCACATCTCGCGATCATGAAGAAACGCTTTCTCATTGTCGGTGCCCCATAATCTGCTGCCACAAGCTCCCGGAATTCCACCTTGTATCCAAGATCTGTAAGTTGCTGCACAAACTTCTGGAATGTCACGCCCTGTTTCGCTTTGATTGGATGATGCCTCCGATTTAACGGACCCCAAGTTTTAAATTCTTCGACGTTCTCCAACATAATCACCCGTGGTCTTACAAGCCCAGCCCAACGGCAGGCAACCCATGCAAGTCCACGAATATTCTTATTTTTCGGCTTTCCACCCTTAGCTTTTGAGAAGTGTTTACAATCGGGAGAAAACCATGCCAGCCCAACAGGATGTCCTTTGCATGCCGCCACCGGATCTATCTGCCACACATCCTCGCAATAATGCTTTGCATTCGGATGATTGGCTTTGTGCATGCGGATAGCTTCTGGATCATGATTGATAGCAATATCAGGGGAAACACCTGTTGCAATTTCGATTCCAGTAGATGCTCCGCCTCCACCGGCGAAATTATCTACTATTAATTCATTATTTATCATATGATTTCCTTGTGCGTTCTAGTTAAACGGAAGTCCAGCATCTTCGATGCCGTCCGGAATATTCATAAATCCGTCTCCAATCTGAGGAGAATTTCTGGCACCGGCATCTCCACCAGTATTTCCACCACTACTCTTACTCTCGGCAAATTCCTGCTCCTCTACAAATATGTCGGTTGTATAAACTTTCTTTCCTTCCTTATTGGTATAGGATCCCGTCTGAACTCTTCCGGATACAATAAGTTTCATGCCTTTTCTGAGATACTTTTCGGCCCATTCCGCAGACTTTCCAAATACCACGCAGGGGAGATAGTCCACGCTCTGTTGATCATCTTTCTTGATACGGCGATTCACGGCGAGCGTATAGCTTGCCATCGCTTTTTCCCCGGCATACCTTACTTCCGGATCTCGCGTCAGCCGACCACATAACATTACTTTATTCAAAATAGTTTCTCCTTTCGCTCTGTATTGCGAATTTCTTTTAAATAGTTAATGCATTTCCGATATACTTCCGGGTCAAACGGCTTCCTCTCATGCTCATATGAGCTGTACTCAGCAGGACTACATCCACCAATCCGCGACATTTGGTACATAGTCAGTCCTGCGTCCCGTCTTTTAGCCGCTACATATCCAGCTGATATCCCTCTTTGTGAGTCCATGTCCTGGATCTCAAGTCTTTTCTGAATGTCTTCTGCTTCTGCTGCTTTCATCAGCTGATTAACTTCGCATAATTCATTTTTGCAATCATAGAGAACACCGTGTTTGCCTTTTTTACCATCGTAAAACCCTGTTACATATTTCGATGGTTCTTTACAGGTATCACACTTTAAGTTTATAAGCATCTATGAATTCCCTCCTCAAAACGGAAATAAGCTTATGTCTCGTTCTAATCCAGGCTCGGCCACATCAACTGTAACTGTATCACCGGTACTTTCTTTGATTTCATGCCGCATCAGTTCCGGATCTCCCCATGCCTCTGATATGTGGCACAGAATCACATTCTTCATCAGCTCTGTTCGGTTTGCTCGAATGACATTCTTCACGACATCTAAGCTACTATGGCCCTTTATGGAATGCTTATAATTCACAGCATCTTTTTCCTGGTCAGCATCTAGATGGTTGCACTCGATAAGAAATGTGCTGATATGCATTCCCTTGAATGTTTTGGGCAGGTACATAAAATCTGTCGCATACATCATCAGCTGCCCGTCCGGGATTTTTATCAGATACATATAGTTCGGTACACCATCATGCGGAACATATAAGGGAATCACTTTGAAGTTTCCAATAGATAACCATTGACCTTCTGGAATTCCCATCATCCTCTCTCCGGCCACAACATCGAAATGTTCCGCCGTCTCATCATTCGTATAAATCGGTATGCCAACGCTCATAAGTTCCTTATAACACTTGGCATGATCCATATGTTGATGAGTAAGCAGTGCGCCAGAGATCTTGGAAGGTTTGAATCCAATCCCTTCCAAGATTTTTTCCCACTTGCACCCAAAGTCCAGGAGTAAAAGCTCACCATCATGATTTAGAACATAGCAGTTTCCACGTCTACTGCCGGTATCGATTACTTTTAATGTTGTCATGATTCTTTTTTCTGTGCTTCCATACGGTGGAGCTGTCGGTCAAGTTTTCTCTTTACAACGTCTTCAACTTCGAGCTCTGCATTCATCAGATATTCAATCTGTGAGATCATGATTTTCACATCAGCGATTTCTTCAATGATGTCGCAACGTTCTTTTGAGACGTAATCAGCGTTAGGAATATTTGTTCCCTCTTTTCTAACCCATTTACAGATTGCCATCATAAGTTCAGACATTTCTTCGAAAACTTTCCAACTCTGTGAAATCCATCCGTAATGTTTTGCGATAATTCTTGCCTTTCCTTTATCAACTTTATTCATATTTCTCCTATATGGGTGACCAGTTTATACCGATCACCCTTTAATTGTTACATTGTTTCTGGTTTCATCCAGTCTGGAGTGTCACCAGATTTCTGATTTTCTACTGCCGGATCTAACGGCTCACTACCTTTACTTTCAGACTCCGGTGCTGTTTCGTTCGGCGGTGCAACGAATTCTTCTTTATTGGCGTTCTGGGCAAGATCTCGTTTTACCTCATCTTCCAGGTTGTAAACCTTGTACTCGCTATCAGCCATCTCATAAACTTCATCAGTTGTATAGAGACCGTTGGAAAGTTCCGGGCAGTTCATTCTTGAGAAGAAGGATGCTGCTCTGTAACGAAGCATAACCTGCGGCATGGTGATCCACTTAGAACCGTTTTTCTTAGTCCATCCTTCTGCTTCAGCCATGTCCATAGTCACCTCGATGCCGGTAACTTTTCTTCCATCCTTTGTTGTCCAGCATGTGCATGAGTACGGCTTGCCGTTTTTGTCTCTTTTTTCCTCGAACTGAAGTTCGATGTCGTACTTCTTCGATCTGTTGATCATAGCGATTAAGAATGTTGCTCTCCACGCCGGGCGGCCCTGGATGACATCCAAATTCTGCATAACCATGAACGGACTCGTTTTAAGTCGATTCGCGATATCCATAGCGACTAATCCGTTTGCAAAGTTACCCTGATATTCTTTTGGGACGATTGTAGAGTTTGCAAATGCTTTCGCCATTTGAGTTGCCATGAGGAAGTTATCTGATGAGCCAAAGATTCCAAGGCTGAAATCTGTGTTGTGTTTGACCGGTGCCGAAAAATCCTGTGTTGCCTGGGATTCCGCCTGCTGAACTGCTGTTGCATTTTCCATATTATTTATCTTCCTTTCCAAAAAAGAGTTTAAAAATTGATTCTGGAATTTTCTCCTTAATCATATCGTTGATTTCCTTTTCACTTTTTAACCCCAAATCTACCATATCTTTGATTTCACTGGGAGTGAAAATCCCATCCTCGACAAAATTATGAATAAGAGTTGAAAACTCTGCCATCAATTCAAACTTTTTCCCTTTAATGAAAGTATTTCCGTTATTTTCAACTTTAATCATCAAATATGCCTCCTAGTCTTCATAATCAACTGTCAGCTGGCAATCATCTGCTTTGAGTAAAATAAGCTGACAATCTAAGTCTTTGATAAGTTCTGCTGTCTTGTCCGTGATTCTTTCAGCATTATCCACCCAGATCGGCAAGCTGACTTCATATGCTTTCTGGAAGGTTGCCGGGATGTCGATATCAATCAGCCCTTTAGCGCCATCGTTCAACCTCTTAGAATACATAGTTCCTTTAAATGTCGGTTCGCAAATCTCGCGATAGGATTCTCCATCCTGATTAAATTCAAACAATTTCCACTGAGTGAACCGGAAAAGCTGATTTACTTTTTCCGTCAACATGTCGCATTTTGCCTTGTTGAACTTTTTAAGAAGTTTCAGCCGTGCCTGACAATCCGCAAGTGCCTGCGCGATTTCTGTTTTCTGCCGCTTAAGTTCTGTCACCCGATCACTCGCATCGTTTGATTGCTTAATATAAGCTTTGTATCTCTCGATATCAGCAACCAACTGATTCCGTTTTCCGCGATTGAGATTTCTCTGTTCTGCAACATTATCAGTTGAGGATAATTCATTCCTTTTCTGAGAAATCAATGCAGAAATTTTCTGATATTCATCACTGTTTGACATATCTGCTGATGCAGGCATTGCATGAAGCACATTTTTCTTTTCTGCGATTTCCATTGACAGTGACATTAAGTCCTGCTTGCATGTTGCAATGAGCTCCTCACTCTTTTCTTTTGTCTCCTGGGATGATTTCAGATTCGCGGCGGCCACATTGCCATCCTGGATGATTTCAGCTAAATTTTTCTGCTTGTTTTCTTCGAACTGGCTCTTCTGACGCACCTCGTCATCCAGACGTTTCTTTTTACCAGATTCCCACATGGATCTGATTTTGGTTTTCTGATCATTTGGAAGTTCCTGTTTGCATGTCGGGCAAATCAGCGTAGTATCGTTAAATTTCTCAGCTTCAATAGAAGAAATCTTACTGTCATCGTAGGAAGACTCTGTTACACGCTTATACTGCTCTCTTATCGCGTCTAATTCCGCCTGATTCCTCTGAATTGCCATGCTCGCATGTTTATAATCCAGTTCGGCGATTTTAAGCTGCGCTTCCAGTTCGACTTTTTTTGCTTCTAATGTGCTGATTTCACGCTGTTTTTCCTTTCGTTCTTCAATCAGCCCGGCGGATAACTGTGTTTCAAGATTCTGCCGTTTATTCTCTAACTCATTGATTTCTGCAAGCTTCAAATCATATGATTTCCCGATTTCATCCAACTGCTTATCGGCTTCATCGACCTCTGAAATCTGACGATTTAAAGTTTTGATTGCAAGTTCGCACTCTGCAACATCCTTAATACCTTTGCTCGCCTCATCAATTCTTGTTGGGATATCATCCAGCCGCCCTTTTAAGCCGCGGTCTCCTCGTCCTCTTCCGTTGATCTGGAAGTTCTCTCTGGAAATCAGTTCTTCAATACTTCCATCTTTCAACATTTCTTTAATAGGTAGAAACTCGTCACTTTTTGCGACCACATCATCATCCGTCAGCCCCGGAATCATGTCAAAAAGCTTCTGTCTGCGGGCCGCCGTATCAAGTTTTAAAAAAGCTGCGGAACTGGTACAGATTCTGAACACATCCTCTGGAACGATTTCAGCCATGAATTCTTTGAAGTCTTTTTCTTTCTTTTTAGGAATTCCGTTTACCAGATAAGTATTATTGTTTCCCTTGAATTCCCCAGTTTTCTTCACCCAATCCTGAGTCTGCGTTTTCTGGATTTCTACTGTTCTACCATCGATATCTAACATTACTGTCGCTACGACATCAATGTAATCGATATCCTTTCCAGATGCGTCATGCGGTCTGATTTTATCGGCCTGTGATCCATTCATAAGAGAATTGGTCATTGTCCAGGAATATGCATCTCCAATTGTGGTTTTCCCAGACTCATTTTCTCCGCAGATGGTGGTCCGCTTTCCAAACTGAATTTCTTTTGATTTAATGTTTCCAAAATTCTCGATTTTAAGCTGCTTTAATACTGCCTGTTTCATTATTCCCCTGCTTTCTGATTTACCAAGACTTTTTCCGAAGCATAATTATAGGAAGTAATCAGTTCCCTCCATTCCCGATCATTTCTGTAATTAACGACTGTTGATCCGATAGAGATAATGATTATTGCAGTCGCTAAACAAATGATTGCGAATGATTTTGCTTTGGACTCCCGGCGATTTCCTGCGATGATCTCACTTGCAAGAAACTTCGTTACCTTAGTCCATTCGCTATTTTCTTCTGGTTTTTTAACCATTTCCTTTTCTTCCATAGTAAATCCCCTCTTTATCTAATCTTCCGCTTCGATGATTTCACCATTCCGCATTGTATAGAAGGTATCTGGTTTGATATCCTTTCCATCTACTTGTACCATTTTGGCTCCTTTGAGCTGCCATAAGTTCTGATGCCAATAATCATCTTCATCGCCTACCCAGTCAGCCAGAACAAGATAGGCACCGAGAACACCTTTTGCTTTTCCGTGATATCCCCACGCTACAGCAACACTTTCAGGATCTCCTGCCGATGATGCTCCTTTGTAGCCGGTTGCCGAAGATGCTCCACAGTTGCCGGTTGCCGATGATGCTCCGTAGTCGCCGGTTGCCGATGATGCTCCTTTGTAGCCGGTTGCCGATGATGCTCCTTTGTAGCCGGTTGCCGATGATGCTCCACAGTTGCCGGTTGCCGATGATGCTCCTTGCCTCTCATCAGCTTTCGCTTCTGGATTCACACGCTTCATCGTGTATTCAATTGCAGCCTTGACAAGCCCTGCAATATTGATTTCGGCGCCGATTTTAATTTTTGTCGAAGTGACCTTCGTATCATCCGAATGTCTGCTTATTTCGCCACTCTGTTCCACAACGTGGTACACACTCTCGTTCGGTGAATAATAATCAAGGCAATCCAGAGGATATTCATAGGCATAAAACTCACGCTCGCACGCCTTGGCACTTGGCTCTTCGTAGCTTTCACCTTCTTTATACTGGAAGTCTCTACAAGTCATATCCTGCTTGAATCCCTTGTACGATATAATCTTTTCCATCATGTTTTCCCTTCCTTTACCTTTTTGATTCCAAGTAATCCTCGAATCACGTTTGCCGGATATTTTACATTATTTCCAAATCGTTGTTCATTGATTTCCATTAACGCATTAAGGGCTTCGATTCTTCCTATTAAGATCGCATACTCTTCCACAACCGTCTCCGGTTCAAAATCAATGCCGTGTTTTTTCTTTCCCATTCTTACCCCCTATGCTATTCCCTCCGCGTTCAGTATCTTCTTTCTTATTGCGTCAACGCCTTTCTGATACACCAATGTCTTTGTGGATACGCATTGTTCGCCGTTTTTGGAATATTTCTGTTCGATTACTCTAAACCAACCGCATTCGACATATCTCTGGTATGGTACATTCCACCTGTCCAGAATTCCAATGTTGCGTAAGAATTCAAACAAGTTATTTCTGCCGTATCCTTTGATTCCCAAAACTTTTGAAACCTCATTCATGGAAATGGCGGTCTTGCTGTCAGCCACAGCGTCGAAGAATTCTGCTTTTGGCTTCATCTGCTCAATCTGTTTATCTTTTTGCGAGATGATATTTTGGGCAACGATTAAGGCGTTCGCAACGATCTGCTCTGGTGTCAAGTTTTCCTGTCCGGAGATGTAGCCGCCATTCTTGCGAATGGAAGGGAGAACAGTATCGAACACCCAATGCTCAAACTTCTCGGCAGAAGGAAGTTTGCTATGGACGATCAGCCGATATACATCTCCTTCTGGGATGAAATTGATATCCTGCATTTTCCCACTGATAGGGGTAGAACATTTCGTTATAGCCCTACAATGATCGTTTACTGCCTTGTTTGGATTGCTGTACCCCAGAGATCTGGCGATATCGCTTGCGCAGAACAAAGTCTTTTCTCCTTGCTGAATAGTCCTGATTTTTCCAAACTCTGGATTGCTAAAAATTTGCAACTCGCTCATTTAATCCTCTCCTATTCCTTTAGCCATTCTGCAATTGGAACTCCTGTTGCATTCACAATTTTCTGTAATGTTGGAATACTGGGGTCAAAGTTCTTTTCTTTCCACTTCGATACAGTTCCATTCCCAATGCCACACTTCTGTTCGAATGCATAGATTGAAAGGTTATGTTTGCTACAATATTCAATTACATTGTTGTAAACCACTATATTTTTTCTCCTTTCCTTTAATTATCTTGACATTCATTAGAAGATGTTCTAAAATTGAGTTACCACACACAAGAAGAACATCTTCTATATTTTCTGTCTTGAACTAGAACATTTTCTAGTTCATATGGCTAGTATATAGAATATGTTCTAGTTTGTCAACCCTTTTTATAGAATTTTTTCTAGTTGTTCAAAAGGAGTAATTATATGACGGTACTAGAACGAATAAGAACGATTTGTAAAGAAAAGAAAGGTATAGGCCTTACTGCACTTGAGAGTATATTAGGTTATAGCAATGGTTCTCTTTCAAAAGCAAAAGATATTCCTAGTAGCAGAGTTATGGAGATTGCCAATTATTTGAATGTAAGTATAGACTTTTTAATGACTGGGAAAGAGCCAGGAGAAGATTTCTCCGATGAGGCTGCACACCTTGTGGCGAAAATAAGAAAAGACACCAAACTGTCCAAAGCACTGCAAAAATACTTTGAACTGTCCGATGCCAAGAAGAAGCACGTTGTGGAGTTGATTAACTTGTTAGCTGAATGAGGTGGAGTTATGGTAGTTACAGAAGAAATTGTTCTTAAAGCGTTGGTTGAGCTAAGAGATTCATATGGGAAAACCGACTATGATATTGTAGCTAAGAAGCTCGGTATTGATTTTGTTACGCTCGGCAAGTATCTTGAGCCGCTCAGAAGAAAAGGTTATATTACCCAGGTATTTGAAGATGCTACGGTTACCGAAGCAGGATTACGCGAATACCACAGAGTTAATCCTTAAAACGAAATCTGCCGAATTTTTGCTGGCACAATTCTTCGGAAAATTCCTCGCTTTTTACTGGATGCCCGCTTCCCGGCTCGCAAAGCATTTCAGCCGGGAGCAATCCTAAAGTTTTCAATACAAGCATAGTGTTGAATACGGGTATCCTTTTTCTGTGCTCGCATCCTAATATAAGCATGTTTAAAGTACATAAATCATCATACTGCTCTTTCGTTAGGTTTATTCCCACATGGTGGAATCCGTCTATAGTCGTGTCGATCTGTCTATCCTTCATTTTTCTTCTCTCCCTTCACGATATCATCCAATATAATATAGATGTACCGCAGAATTTTATCATCATTAATTTTTCCAACGAGCTGCATAATCTTTTCTTTGTAATCCCCCATGTTTCAAGCCCCCTTACTGCACGGGTTATGTCTTAATATTAGAACATATGTTCTGTATTGTCAATATGTTTCTATATTATGATCATATTCGGCTCGTGGGAATATTATGCTTGGATTCATGGGGATTCTAATAATTTGAGTCTCTTTTAAAATTGGATTTTTTAACTAGTTCCGTTTTTGTGTTATGTAAACCATATCCAAATTATTAATGTATAGCTTAAAATATAGGAATTTTCGGTTAGAAACGCCAGACATTAAAGAAGGGCGGATGACCCGCCCTATAATTCGATAGCTCCGCGTCTGTTTGTATGAACCGTGAATGTTCCTTCTCTCATCGCTCCGTCACTTCCAAATGCAAATATTTCATTTTTAATTGTGAGCAACTTATCCGTTACCATTGTGCCGCTATCAGAAAGATAATACCATTTTCCTTTATACTGAACCCACTGATTTGCAAACATGGTCCCATCAGCACCGAACCAATACCACTTTCCATTATCGCAGTACCAGTCATTTTTCACTTTCTGACCATTTGATAAGTAGAATGACCATTTACCATTTTCATTTTTCCATCCGGTCTTTACCTCTGAAACCATAGGAGTTAAAAATAATGCCCGTTCAGCCTCACGACGTCTCGTCAATCCTGCGAAGACTTTTCCTCCAGCCTTATTGTATTGGAGAATCTTTTCTGCAATCATTGACCGGCTTCTGGTCCCGTTTGCGGTTAATTGGTCAATGGAACCGATATTATACGCAAAGCTTACGAGAGCATCAAATTCATTCTGGTTCCACCCATATGCGGCATTGTATTTTTCTACCTTCGGTCCGTACTTTTTATCGACAGACTGTCTCAGCCATTCATCCGCTGTTTCCTGACTGATCTGTAGTCCTTGACAGATGGTTGCACCAGTGATTGCCTTATCTGCATTTGTAGTACCGTAACCGATGGTCCAGATTCCAACGCTGTCTTTATATGCCGTCAATCGGCATCCCTCGAAGCTTTTTATTAGATTTAGTCCATTTTCGCTAATCTTCATAAGCATATCTCCATGATAATCATCACCTGTTGGCTTTAGGCCGCCCGGATACCGCCGGACCCGGAGAGGTGGATCACCGCCTTCCTTATTTCTTTAGTGAAAGAATTTCATTTTCCTGCGCGAGTGTAATCCAACCTTTTAATACAGCTGAATCAAGCGCCGTTCTGCTAATTTTTCCCGCCAGATACATTTTCTTTAAGATATTATACATATTTTCACGCTCCTAACTGTCCTGCGACTAAAAATTCAACCGTTTCCTCGAGATCTTTATACTTCTGCTGAAGGTCCGGCTTAGATAAGGTCATAATCATCACTGTCCCGTTATGATTTACAGTTTCATAATCCGGCTCATCCTCCGTACCGTTATTTACGGTTTCGCTGGAGATTACATAATCAAGCTGTTTTGCCATTCCTTTGTACTGCGTATATCCCAGGATGGTTTTCATAGGCTCGCCGTCAGCGCCGAGGATATAGACTTTCTCAACATTTAATTCTACAGCAAAGTCTTTCTCGACCTGTTCAAATGTCTTTGTTCCCGGAAGAAAGACCAGCGTGAGCGTTTCATCGGATTCTCTCACGCCTCCGGCCACCAGGTCATAGACGTTTCCATTTGATAATTTTAACTGTTCCATAAAATCCTCCTTAAAATTTTATTGAATTTTTTGTTACATTTTGGAAAATATTCCGTTCATATTGATATAGGGCGTGACACATCCTACACCTTTTCCAAAAGCGGCTCCCGAAATCCCCAGGAAGTCGCTTTTTTGTTAAAGTTTTTCGAATTGAGTTTTCTATCCTCCGATTGATTTTTCGCCTCGAATGCTCTTCCCATGTTCCCGACATAAATGTCTGGATCCTCAAATAACAATTTGAGTAACAAATTTAAAATTACTGCAGATAATGGATACACTCAGCTATCTCAACTCATGGACGTTGGTGCATGGAACAACATAACAACAGGAATAGTCATTTTTGTTAAACTATATATAATCCTCAACTTTTTCCAATTTTATACCAACTAATAAATTTCTTTTGCCAGATATTGCCAACCCATATTGCACCTTTAATGCGCGGCGATGATACAATCAAAGTGCCATATACGCAGCCATCCGTAGTATTTATATCTTCCCCAAGCAGTAATCCGTAGAAATCTCCAGTAGTATATTCTGTCATTGTCTCAGATCCAGCATCAGCATTGACATCTGCTGTCATTGTTGGTAATTTATAAAATCCTGCATGTTTCAACTGAGAAGGAAACGATAATGGGCCAATATCATCTAAAAAAGTGCTTCCTTTTTCATAATTTGCCTTGGTGGTATTGTACAAAGAGGTTAAATTGTCGAGAGCAGATTTGTTCGCCAGACGCTCCCATCCCATCCATATGCCATCCCAGAAATTTCCAACGTAAAATTCCTGAGACATGGAAACCGAAGTTTTATATCTTGGAGAAGTGAGAATGAGTGTATTATATTTAGAATTGTTCATTCCTAAACGAGTTATTCTAAAATCTCCTACATTATTTTCTGGCGCATTTCCAGATGGCGTTGTTGCAAATGTCTCAACAGAGTAGACGTTGACAGACAGGTCGGAAAAATCAGAGTAGTTCATGACGTAATTACTTCCTAACATTTTTCCGTTCAACTTACTCAAATTGTTATTTACTGAATTGAGCCCAGCCGTTAAGTTATCAAATCCCCCCTCAAGCGCAGTACCCATTCCAATTCGTTCAACCAGAGAATGAATATATGCGCTACTCGGCACTTTGTTCCCATCATTTACATCAATCCCGGAAATCATATTCTTGAGCAAAGCATTTTCATCCAAGCTCATGGTTGCTGCAATGGCTTTGGACACCTTGCCTAAAACGGACTTGATTGCTTCACCGGCAATAATATTTGCAAGCTCCGTGGCTTGTTCAAACGTAGTATTTAGGGTCATTTTGCCGTCTTCACCCACAGTGATATCATCGCTGCCTTTGACAACTCCAAGTGCATCCTGTTGCGCAGTATTCACAGACAGTTTGCCGTCTTCTCCCACTGATGTAGTCGTTCCATCTGGCATTACGGTTCCAAGGCTGTCAGCGGTCGCTTTTTTCGTTCCCGCTGCCGATACCTGCCAATAAGATGTATCTGTTGGAAGTGTTCCAACCGGCGGCTGCACTTTTGCCACATAACTGCTTCCGTCATATGATACTAAGTTGTTTACTTTATACTGTGTCTCGACGTTCCATTCGCCTTTAGGCACAATCGCTACCTGTCCATAGTTTACAGCCATTACGCCGTTACCTCCATTTCTTCTGATCCGGCCTCTCCATAGAACGCTCCATCCTCGAGCCAGAATCTCATTCCTTGTGCTTTCTTATCGCTCATAAGAGCACCGGTTTCCAGGTCAATAAAAAACTGCGGCACTACTAAGCTTGCCGCGGCATCGATCTGATTCTTTAATATTTGAGATTGTTCATAGTAATATTTTGCATTATCTTGTGCGTCTTCCGCAACAACGCCACCGACCGCATACCTCTTAGCATCGTTAGCACTGTCTAATGCATCAGCTGCTTTTGTGGTCGCTGTCCGCTCACTACTCGCCGCCTCCTGTGCTTTCTGAGATGCTAACGTAGCTTGTGAAGTTGCCGTAGATGCCTTCTCTGATGCTGTTTGCGCATCCGCCGCCGCACTGTTTGCTGACGCCGCTGCATTAGTCGCCTTAGAAGTTGCAATTGCTGCCTGTGACGTTGCTGTCTCTGCGCCCCGTGCTGCTGCCGCTGCATTAGTTACCGTAGTTTCAGCCGCCCGCTTCGTACCCTCATAGTAATATTTCGCATTATCAGTTTCGCTACCCTCAAACTCAGAATCTCCAATAGTGTACCTTTTTGCAAACTTTTGATACTGAAGCGCTGCATCTCTGGCATTCTGCGATTCAATCATGTACTGGCGAAACTCTGATTGAATGGTGGGGTCGAGCTTATCCATAGTTACTGAACCGTCTATTATCCGGGCTGTAACTTCTCGATCCGTCATACCGAATGCAATTGTGGCAGAACTTTTAAAGGTATTGATGAATTTGGCGATATCCACACTCTTTTCAGTTCCATCAGCAAGTGTTAGAATAATGACACCTTCGTCCGTGACGTCGAAGTTTGTAACAACACGCTCGATATCCAAATCATACGTTTCAATAGCGCCATTCAGTTTTGTAACAGTGATAACACCTGTCTTTGTATCTACATTTACAGATTTTACAAGTGTATTAGCAATCTCCATGGACAATTTTGAAGCATCCATTTGGACGATCCTAATGTCCGCCTCTTTAACACCGTTTTCAAGGTGCAGAAGGTTAGTTCGATTCAGCGCCGTCTTCTGCGACGGAAGGTTTTGCCAGTCTGTAATTACATAGAAGGTCTGATATGCCATTAGGATTCACCTCCGGATTCTCTGGGCTTTGGTCCATCATCCGGGCCACCCTTTTTATGTTTGATTATCGCTTCATCATTCTCCTCGACAAAATGTCCGGAATCCAAGATGTTAGCAAGTTCAGCAAGTGCACGGATATTTTCAACGCCTTTAACTGTAATCGAATTAAGGAGCGCCCCGGCACGTTTCATGAGCTCGTAATCATATTCAAGTGTTTTTTTGTCTTCCATTTTTCATACTCTCCTTAACTCTTATAATGTCGTTCTAGGTATACATACAAATAATCCATTCCCTCATAGTCTGGATAGTCATTGACGTTTGGTTTGTTTTTTGGATAAATCTCAAGCCAATCGTTTCCCCACTCGCCATCAAGGTCATATCCAACTTTCAAAGACGAAACACTGCCAGAGATGCTTGATGAACCGCCAGAAATGCTCGTTCCGTTCAGGTACAAATTCCCACTAATATGAAGAGATCCACGGATGTGAGTTTCCTTGTCAGCATTAACAACAAAGGCATAATCGCTTTTGCCACGATATCCAGCCCACAAATACAAGCCTTTAGAGTTTGACGGATTTCCAGACATTCCGGTCATCTCATCGGATGATTGAAAAATACTCCTACCGTACTCATCCGAACACACAAAATCACCAATCCTAACAATAGCGGATGAGTTTCCATAATTATCTTCCACATTGAGGATTCCATCAGCAACATTCATTGTAGATCCTTCAATGTGTCCACCACTAATTGTCGCACTGCGATCTGATCCATCATCACCAACAAGGCCGTTACCATCTATGGTCCAGTTTCCGATTCTGCCGGACTGCGCCGTGATTTTTCCACTTGCCTCAAGATCACCTTGCTCTGTTACTTTAAGATTCTTTGAGTTGATAACGAAATGTCCCGTTGTCATCTCGATCTTATTTCCAGTGATTTTCAACTCTGAGTTAAGATTTTCGGTTACTTCACCTTTCGTAACCTTTTTATTAACCTCAAGAGTAATTGCATCCGCCGTCTGGGTAATTTTCGTCGACAGCTCTCCCTCAGCTTTTGTAGCACGAGAGACCTCAGATGTAATGGCTTCTGCCGTCACCTTAAACTGGGCTTCTGTATATTCTTTAAGATCTGTAACCCGAACAGAAACCTCGTCCACATCTTTCTTTAATATTGCGGCTTTTCCCTCTAATTGGATAATTTTCGATGCAGTGCCGAAATTCTGTTCAAGATTCATCCCGCCGGACGACTCAAAAACATCGCTCATCCCCTGCATTCCAGAGAATGTACGCTTAAAGCAGTATGTTTCAATAACGTCATCCGTGGTATAACATACAAGTCCATCTCCGGGTTCTACCCACGGCAATCCCGGGCATGTGATTTTTGACGGTCTGTAACTGATTTTCGAAATAATATCATATACAGTTCGGGCAATTTCCGTCAGCTCCTCATTGTTCTTTCCGTAAGCAAGGAAGTTTCCCTGGATAATATAGGTATTTTCTCCGCCGTAATCTGTGGGATATAAAGCGCCCACATCGCCCTCTTCCTGCCGGATCTGAACACGGTCAACTGAATTGACTACATAATCCTCATACGTCGTATCTGATTGCTTATATCTCGTAAGCATTTCTGTGTTCTCAGCTGAAGACAAGTCACTAGGAAAGAGTTCTTCATCTGGAAACAATGCTTCGTCTGGAAAGAGTCCGGCTCCTTCAAGGAACGTATATTTTACTCGACCGGTATTATCTACCCGTCCAAAGCATCCATTGAGCTCACATATTGCTTTAAGGGTCTCAATTCCGCTCAACTGCTGCGGATCGATTGTTTTTGTTATAGGCATATTATCAAGCGGAAGGCCCACGTCTACCTGCTCGACACCAACATATTCGCAAAGTGAAGTTCGAAACTCTTTCAGTGATAACGGGAACTTAAGACTCTGATACCATTTCGCAACATCGACCTGGAATTTCTCCATTCGATTATATGCAGTGATTTTCTTTTTCCTTCGGTCTGCTTGCCGGACAAAGCTTTTTACAATATACACGCCAAGCATCAGTTCATATCCGCCCACCTCGACGGTAGCAACAAACTCTAACCCGGTTAAATCCTGCAAAACATCAGCAACCGTAATCTCCAGCTGAGCCGCATTACACTCGCCGAACGTCAGGCCGTCACTTTCGCAAAGGCTTTCTGTAATTGTCAGAGACTCCGACACGATCTGTGCATTATCAATTACATATATCGGCTCCTGGTCTATTGGGAACAAATCATCAGACGGGAACAGTAAATCGTCCGGATAAATCATCTGGAATTTTTCGCCGTAAAACCGAAGCTTTATATCACGCTTCTTACTCAGCTTATTATTATTCTCTCGGAAAAGGTTTTTGATTTCTTCTGGAATTTTTAACAAATCTTATCCCCTCTCCTCTCCATACTCAATGAATGCGACTCGGAACGGATTATAGAGAATATCATTTATATTTTTGTAAACCATATATGGTTCAAAAGAAATGTCTGGAATATATGCATCCCCTGTCTGATAACGATTTCTTCTCGGATTCCAATACTCGATCTGAATCATATTGTCTTCGTCATCATTTGGAAAGATTTCCAGAAACTCCTGCATCTGCGTAAGTCTGAGCGGCTTCACGTCAAACTCTATCTTTGTCGCTTTTGCTGGCAGCACATTTCTGTTGAACCGGCCATTTCCGTCCGTATAATCATCGAGGTCCGTTTCCTGATCCGGCGTGATTTTATATGTCCCGGCATGGATGAATTTGTTCGGCAGGATAGTACCGTTGATTTTTAATAGCCATCCTTCAAATCCATACATTCTACATTCCTCAAAGTATTCACGAAAAAAGCCACCGGATGATTACTCCGATGGCTTTCACAATTTCTACGAGTTTATTATAACATGTTCCTTCCCTACTTTATAGCTGACGTTCTGAGACATTTGGTGACATTAGTCAACGCCAGCCCAGCCGGTACGGAAGGTCCGTTGTTGGAATTTCTGCTGTCCGCGGCGAGTCGCATTAAAAACAGCATCATCTCCAATTTTCAGTTCCTTATTATTGATGGCCGTGATGATCCGTTCCAGAACATCGAGCTGCTGTTTCTGCTGATATTCGTTCTCCGCCATACTAGCATCCAACTCAAATCTCATGACTCCGGCTGCCTCTGATAAACTGCTGTAATCCGGCTGATAATCCACGGTTGGAACAGAATAATCGAGTTTCGGAATGCTGATCTGTGTTGCGGCGATCCGGCTAGTAAACTGGTCGATATCATCATAGATGTCACCGAATTTATCTACGATACCATTCCCAAGGCCGATTGTGAAGTAATCACCGATCTGAAACGCCACCTTAGACGGGGAATGCTCATCAAACCCTTTTTTGAATCCATCTATAACGCCATTTACAAAACCAGAAATCTTATCGCCGATCCAGCTGACCATGTTATTCATACCTTCCCACAGTCCTTTAATAACGTTCTCGCCTACGCCTTTTATCTCTTCCGGAAGCTTTCCGAAGAATCCAACCACGTTAGAGATAATAGTCGGAACTGTATTTTCAAAGAACGAAATGGTCTGCGTTCCCCACTGTGTGATCTTATCTTTGATTTTTATGATTTCATCATATGCTTTTCCTGGAAGTGCAGAAAACCAGGTTGCTACACTGCTGATTACGTTAGATACATAGCTATTGAACGTAGAAATCGTCTGATCCTTCCAGCTTGTAAGCTTCCCTAACCACTCATTAAAGGTTGCCGCAAATCCTTCTGCAATTCCAAGTAGGATATATTGTCCTATCGGCTTAGTCTCTTCAGCCGGTGAATGAATTCCAAACAACTCTTTTAACTTTGATAGCGTATAGTCGAAAAGATCCGTTAATGGTTCAAATAAGAAAACCAATGCCGCTGTGATTCCGGTTCCAATTCCCTTTACGACATTTTCCGCTAGTTCGCTCAAACTGTCTGCTGTAAACGCCGCATTCCAATAACCTTTAAATTCTTCCCATATTGCTTTTGCATCATCGAAATTAAAGATCTTATCGGAAATCTTTCCCCAGACATCCCCAGACCAATCAACTGTCGCAATAGCATCTACTATTAGTCCTGCGAGTCCGCCTACCACCGCACCAATTGGTCCTGCAAATACCGCGCCAATCCCAGCGCCGGTCACAATCGTCAGGCTATTTGCCATTGCATTCAGTACAGTTTCGCCAAAGTAAGTGGAAATAAATTGAGAGATTGCATCATCAATCTGCCTTCCTATTTCCATGACAAATGGGGAATTTAACAGCGACGATATTCCACCAACCGCTGAAAGTGCATCAACTATATTAAAACCTGCAAATTGGACTTTTAGAACAAGACCTGTAAATGCTGTACTAAACCATCCAGATATCTTCGTTTTAATATTGTCAACAAATTCTTTCTTAGTATCTGTAAATTCTTTGATAATCTTATCAGCTATTAGTTTTCCTATCCCTGTAAATTCCAAGATTTTAACAGCCGAAAAGATGGCCGTTTCAACCGGTGCAGCATCAAAGGACGCCCCCCATATTTTCATTCCAGCATCAATAGCTTTCCAAAGCAGTTCTCCAACCTTATGCCCGATCTCTTCAAAGTCCAGTTCCGCCAGGAATGTTCCAATGTCTGTACCGATCTGTGTCCAATCAATGTTATCGATTGCCGTAATCGCCGTATCCAGAATTCCCTTCGCCCACACATTTAATGTCTGCGCGAGACTTGCGAAATCGAATGTTGAGAAGAAACGGTTCACTCCGGCAGCGATGGACTCACCGAAGTTCGTCCAATCAAACATGGTTCCAAATGCAAGTGCGGCATATACAGCTGTATTCAGTGCGCTGGCAATTGTCTCACCGACAGCTCCGAACAGGTTAGGGGAAATTAGACCGTTGAGGAACTGAGCCAGCCCGGTGCCGAACCCTCGTGCTTTCTCATAGATCGCATCCCAGTTGATATCATTCATGGCGCTTGCAAGTGTCACGCCGATATACTGGCCGAGACCTTGGAGGGAATCAATATTACTTCTGTACTGATCGAAGATGGAATCCATCTGAACCAGTTGCGCTCTGGCAGCCTCTAACGCCCCAGTATCAATTCCACCGGCTCCACCGCTACCCTTTTTCTTTGAGTCATCAGTAGTCATATTGTTGACTTCTTGCCAGCCCGCAATATACTTGCTGAGTTTCTTCGCATTGTCGGCAGCATCACCAGTTCCGTCCGCCATCTCATCCGCTCCGGCTCCAGCGTTCTCAAAATCATTTGCAATTCCGCCTGAGTCGATTTCAATGGTCCATCCAAAAATTGCGCCAAGCGCATTCGCTACCGTCTTAGCGAACTGGATCACTTTTTCCATCACGCTGTTCAGCATAGTAATAAGTGGCTTAAATGCGCTGATGAGAGTTCCACCGACTACTGCTCCAAGTGCTGCAAACTGCTGTGCCAGAATTCTGGTCTGATTCGCCCATGTCACATAATGTTATCGCAAAGGCTTTTTATCCTCTGCTTCTTATAGTTTCCTATAAGGTCGGCGTACATATTCAGCCCATAGGGCTGTCGGTTACTCTTGGGGATGTTTTATTCTATGCTCTTTTCAAATAAAAAGAGCATAGGTTCAATCCCTACGCTCTACAATGTACTATATCTTTTACTATATAGTCTTATCTCGGTATTAACTTATTGACTTATCCATTTAAAACCATATGCAGTTCTATCCGGTTTGTTAATCACTTTATATATGGGTTTGTGATTTACTCCAAGCCTCCTACCTGCCTCTGCAACGTTTTTAAATGTATTCAAAACCTTGCCACTTTCTATATCTATCTGGGAAACTTTTATTCCCTTTTGTCCTTGTCTGTATAAATCCAAGTCTTTTATCGGATAATCTTCTTCATAAACAAAAATATATCCCTTAGCTAATTTATACGTATTGGTCAAAACACCTGAAATTGTTGTCCTATTCGCACCAGTCTTCAAAGCAGCTTCAGACACGCTTTTATATTTTGCAATAAATTTTCCATCTGCACTGCATTGTATAACAGCTCGATTACATGCCGATTCTGGCTTCTGATATATTTTTGTTTCGCCGTTCAAGTAATCTGATTCGAACATGAATAAATGGTTTTTACACGTTAGTGCTAAATTCTTACAGCATAGCAAAACCGTTGAATTAGTAAATCCATCTTGATGTTCTGCATCCATCGCACTGTCATAACGTTTTACAAAATTTCCATCTTTATCCAGGCATACAACAGGTCTTGCATTGTGTCCTCCAACTCCACCTTTATTTTCATTATATCCATTTCTATAGGTATCATACAATTCGATATAATGTTTTTCTAATTCAAGCGCCTGTTTTCTATTATTGCAAGTTTCCAACAATTCCCATTCGAAATTATCAATCCCATATTCTTTAATTGCATCGTGGAACAAACAATCTTCCTTTTCATAACATCTCATATGTTGCCATATGCGAGATCTCCAATTATTAGTCTGCCCTACATATGCTTTCCCATTAACTTTATTCGTGGCTTTATAAATATAATATGTTCGCATCAAATCACCTCAAACATATTATATCTCTTTTAATATAAATAAGTCAACTTAGTCTTCACCGATTTTAACCGATTTTTTCATAACACATTACTGTGTTAGGCGGCACACATTCTACCGCTTGTTCTGGCGAAGTCATTTTGTGCTGCTGTGGTATTTGACATTACATATGCATACCGCAACATTGTCTTCTGTGCTTGAGACATCGACGTAATATTAGCGTCTATGCCCTGTTTCATCGCCCACTCTTTCAGAGTAGCATTAGTCAGATCCAAACCATATTTTCTTAGAGGCTCTGTCTCACCGGTAAATACAGATTGTAAGCTCTTCGCAACGTCATTCTGTTCCACATTGTAGAATGATGCCATATCTCCGGTAAGCTTCGTCAGCTCAAGAGACATGTCGGACATCTTTTCCTGCGAGATTCCCATCGCCGTTCCCATTGCCTGGAAACGTCCCGCAACCTGTTTTACGGTCAGCTCTGACATGCCGAAATCCTTAATGGAATGGCTTGCCAGTTCATCTACCTTGTCCGCCATTTTTCCGAATGTCACATCAACAACGTTCTGTACCTCGGTCAAGTCACTGGAAAGATCGATGGATTTCTTAAATTGTCCAAGTGCCCGAATTGCAAGCCAGTATGTGGCATAGAATCTTCCGATGGCACCCGCCAATCCGCTGAAACTTCCTTTTGCTTTTGATGTAGTCTTTGGTAAAAGGCTAAAATTCGATATCAGCGATTTGGTCGCCGTTCCGGCCCTTCCGCCGGTAGATGCCAGTTGTGCCAATGCCTGGGTCATCTGAATGAGGTTCGCACTGACTTTCGGCGCTGTAGACAGCGTCTGCATCATCTGTTTTAAGGCATTTCCCAGAGCAACGATATTCCCCTGTGCTGCTCTACCGGCCGCCGCTCCTCCGAGTTTACTTATCGACCCAGTAAGTTGTTCAAGCGCTGAGTAATCAAATCCACCAAAGTCAATTTTCGCAAGCCCTGCCGCAAGATTTTGCAGTGCTGATGTGAGTGCCGGGATATTCTCTTTTGCCTGGGTTACTGTTTTTCTTCCGAGCTGGGCTATCGCATTTGCAATATTTGCTATTCCCTGGGAATCAAATACAAGAGAACTCATCCCGGAAATGCTTGTCGCCAATGTTTTAATCGCATTTGCCGCAGCCGTGACGCCCTGAACATCAACGTTAGAAATCTTTCCTAATCCGTTTGCAATTCTCGTGAAGTCAGCTGTTTTTGTGGTGGCTGAGAATACGCTCATGGCAGATGTCATTTGTCGTATTCCGGCTGACAAATTCGAGAACTTTGTAACGTTTACCCCGTTAAGTGATGTTGCCAGATTCGCAATGGTGGTCGCTAACTTTCCGAGAGCCTTTTCAGCTTTACTGGTATCCGCTGATATTTCCAAATTTAAGCTGTCAATTGTATTATCAGCCATCGCATCCTCCATTCCCTACTAAAAAAGGAGCGACAAGGTTTTATCCCTGCCGCCCTTTCATTGCATTTTTTGCCATGAAATCGAGCTGCAACAGCATCTTTTCATGGCGGTCCGCAAGCTCATTTTCGTCCATTGATTCAACATCGATCGGATCTTCAGTTTTCATAGGATTCTTAGGATATTTAATCTTGGTTGAAAAATTCACTCCGACCGAGTACATTGTGTAGTACCCTGTCACCCATGCCTGATATTCTGCTCGTTCCCAATCATTTTTTCTGCGATCCCAAAATCCCTCAATCGTAGACCGAACAATTTTAGGAGTCATATGCATGAATTCCTTATAGGTAATTCCACATTTCAGTGCTTCTGGAAGAAGTTCATTTAAAATTACTTCCCGGAAGCTTTTTTGTTTGCTCTTCTTTGGGCCCGATTCGGTGTTACGCTGGATTCTTCCGTTTTCTGCGCCCCGCTGAATACTTTTTCCAGTCCCGTCCGTTTGAAAAAACCATCTTCACCCATTTGCTCAAGGCAGAGATTAATTAAATCAACAGGTGTATCAGTTCCATCTTCTGCGTGATCGATGTAATACTGTTTAGCAAGACGCTTCGCATCTACAAATGATGTGACAGTACCGTCTCCATCTTCTCCATGATGCTCAAGAAGTCCCATATAAAATAAGGTGATGGCGGTTCGCGGGATATTCGTAATAGTGCTCTTAAGCTTGTTCATAATAGCTCCAACAGCTTCTTTTTTATCCACGGTGTTCATCCCGTCGGTCACCTTATCCATGTTTACTGCCCCGGCGGTATTTCCGAGGAAGTCAAGCAGAGATTCAATTCCTTGGTCATAAAGAGATGCTTCAAGAGAATACTCGAACTTATACTCTTTATTCCCGATTTTCAAAACCTTATACATCAATTATTCCTCCCGTAAAAATTGATTATTCTCCCTCGGTTGTCGGTTTGATCGCTGTCAGCAGTCCCTTGTACTCATCGATGGCAAGAGAAAGTTCTGCAACAAGCAGCGCGTTCTGATCAATAGACGGCATAGGAATATGTCCGCCCGGCTGTGCCACGATGAAGAATGCTTTCTCGAGATACGGAGACCATACGGTAAACCATGTTCTCTTATTCTCTGCGAGTCCTGCTGCCGCATCATCAAGCATTTTCTGATAAACCGGCTCTGTTTCGTTTGTAAGGTTGAAGGAGAATGTCCATTCTCCACCGGTGTCCTGTCTGCCCGCGATGGAACGGGTGATTTCATCCTCGATTGCGGATGCATCGATAGTCTCTGTACTTAAGTCGATACTTCCGATTGAGTTTGCACGCTGAAGCCATGTATACGCCGTCGGCGGTGTACCCGCGATAGTTTCAACAGCATAACCCAGACGCATCTTAAGGGTACTAATGCCCGGTACATTTGCTACTGCCATATAAAACTCCTTTCAAATAAAAGAATCACCCATCGGGGGTGATTCTCTGTTTCTTATTTTTTACTTTGCTTTACGCACTGGTTAACGCCTACCGCCGCCAGCCCGGATACTGCTCCGACCGCCGCCGCCGTGATCACATCCTGTGCTGGAAAGTCCGGCATGACAAATAACCCGACAATTCCAAGAATAACTCCGGCGGTTCCGCAAATCTCTGGAATGTATTTATCGTTGATTTTCTCAAAATCTTTGCACCAACCTCCGGCCAAATAGCAGAGCACTGTGATTGCTGCAATTCCCGCGATTCCAAAATCCATACTCTGATCTCCTTTCTGCATTTTTTTGCATAAAAATAGCGCCCATTTCTGGACGCTGATACATGAGTTCACTTATTCCATTTAATTTTAGCATATACAGCTGAGTTATTTAAGCTGACATTTACAGACATTTTATGATATTTAGAGTTCGCCACAATACAACCTGTTATATCTGCTCAGTAAACGCTTAATGCTGTTATCTGCATTTTTCTGTAATTCCGGTCCGTAGGTCCGTTGGAATCCCATATTCACCATCGCTTTGTGGGATGCATCATCGATCTCATATACCTTTGTAAGTGCTTTGTTTCCACTTGCGAAACTATCAACCTGGAATGCAACCCGGATTCCGCACTCATCTCCTTCGAGATCTCCATTGACTCTCGGCGCTCCCATCAAAAGAAGTCTCGCATAGGTTTTCTTTCCCGACGCAATGGTCTCACTAGGCTCCATGGAATAATTCCCTTTACCCACAATAGGCTGAATTTCTTTTCCCCAATTTTCAAAAACTTCCGCTACAGGAACTTTTAATGCATCCATTTCCCTTATCCTCCAAACACTTCTTTTGCGACTTCTCTGACTTGTATCACGATCGCTTCCTCGGCATGATACATCGGCATATACGCCCGGTTACCATAAGAGTGGTGCTTCTCTCCATTTTCATCAATCCACCACCATCCGTACGGAGAATCCCAATGCCCTTTACCTGGGTATGTTCCCATTCCATATCCATTTCCGCTGGGGAGTGGATAATCCTTTGTTCCGTAGGTTATACCGGCTGAGAACTCCAGAAACAGCACCTTATCTCCAGAAAGTCGTATTGCTGCTCCAATAATATCTCCGTTACTTGCATTTATGACTTCTGTATGATATGAACCTTTTTCTTCACTGGGAATGCTTTCCATTGTCTGTCTCACCACGTCGAGACCCAGCTTACTGAGCTTGCTTACAAGTATTTGACATTTTCTTTGCAAGTCATTGCTATATGCCAGAATTTGATTCCTCATCTCTTCAAGCCCACTTGCTGATAATGTGCATTTAATCTTCCTCGCCATCGTGCCCTCCAATTTTAACGATTCCATATCGGGCAATTGCGCCCTTCTTTGTATCAATTATCTTATCCAGCCTGTAATCTGGAAGAACTGTCGGAAGTCCATTATCATCGAGCAGGAGATCTCCGTCCTCGTTCAGTTCCGGGGCTACGTCAATCCACAGTACCCATCCCTCTTTTGGTTTGAATTTATTCCACCTGGATTTCCAGAATATCAAATAGCGATCATATGTCGGCACGATTCCGGCTGATATCTCTTCCGGGGTTCCAGATGTGGAAGAAACCGTCATGCGTTGGATCACTGGTTTAGTATATTCTTGTACCGTGTCTATCTCGTCAAGTGTTTCTTTGATTTCGGAAAAGTACACATCTTGTCTTTGTCTTGAGTTGCTTCTCATTAAGCTACCAACCTTTCTATGATTCCCGGCATATAAAATATTGCTTTCCCGCCTAAAAGCCTGTACGTCTCAAAAAATATATGCTGTGCATAGTCTGCTACCACATTACATATAAGTTCTTCCATTTCTATCGAGTATTCGGGTTTGCTGTACAGTTTTATCGAGTCAAGAATACGATATTCCCACAACGTGACATGTGTCATCTCGTGAATGAGCACCCTCAATAATAAGTTTCCAGACAATTCATCCGATAAAAATACAGTATTTTGCGAAGGATCCGTTACACCAAGTGTCCAGCTTCCAGTTCGGTCAATCAATATGGGGTTCTCCGGCGATACCCATTTTACAAACCACTCATTTCCATTTATCTCAAATTTCCTTATCAGATGGATCACTCCTTTGAAAAAAGCCCATGCTATTTTATAGCACAGGCTTTCTATTTACTCACTGCATTTTCTGAACGAGCTGGGTCATTTTGGCGCGATACTGAGTCTTCTGCTCAGGTGTCATATCTTTCCATACGTCCTGAACCATGCTTTCCATATCGTCGAACACGTCCTTTATAGAGTCCTCCATACGCTTCTTTGTGGCAGCGTCTCCGGACTCATGATAAAATCTGCGGTTCTCGTCAAAACGATCATAGGATCTTCCATGTCTGGAATCCATTTTTCCGCTTTCCGTATAACCTGGTTTCATAAAGTCTGGATTATGGGTATATTCATTCATCCAATCGTCCTCTCCCATGTACAGATACGGGCGATATCCCATGCGATGTCCGCGGCCCTTCGGCGCAAATCTTCCATCTGCATACCGATACCGGTCATATCCCATGCGTCCAAGATACTTCTCTTCCTGTTCGCATTCGTCCATAGCTTCTACGATTCTATAATCTTTATCTGCACAAATCGCACACTTTACGGATTCCATGCAGTCTTTCAGATCGTCCCAGTCTTGAGCACTGAGATTGTCGAAGCCATGTGTTTTGGCTTTTTCCATAGCCCATTTTCCCATTTCCATCGCAACTTTATGCATTACATTGCCCCCTTTCTGACAGCCTGTGTAACAGGTGTGTCTGTCGTTGGGGCTGTACCATCAATTGCTGTCAAATTGTTACTCGGACTACAAGCCGGATTTCCTAACATCTTGAATACTCCGCCAGTTGCACTTGTAGCTACTCTGGTTGCGTATTTTGTTCTGGTTCTTACGCCACAAGCTGTAACCTGTGCACAACAACGATTCTGTAATGGATATAGGGTTGTTCCCGTTCCTATCTGAATCATTACCGGGGCGGTAATCGTAGTGGCTTCTGGTATGCTTTGTGCGATAACAATGCAATACTTTTCTCCATTGGAATAACTGCCTGCCGGGAGTGTAACCACAAGATTCCCGCCAGTGAATGTGACAGACTGGCTTATCACAAGATGGTTGCAGAGCTTACAAACATTTTTACAACTCATATTTCTACCTCTCAATCAAATAAGAGGTGAGCCGGAACCCACCTCTTAGAATTTAATCAACCTCTAAAGGTGAGTTCAACAACTTTTGTTACTTTTAAGATAAATAGTCAGGGATATTCATTCTAGGGTTAGAATTTCCAGTTCTGTTCTTTTTACCAAATAAGCACTCTTCCGCGCTCCATCCGGCATGTACCCTATACGCAATGGTTTCTTTTCCTATTCCAAGTTCTCTACTCCACTGAGAAATTGTTTGCTTTTTACCGCCGTACTCTAAAAATACACTTCTTCTTTTGTTGCTGGCTTGTTCAAACCCAGTAATCCAGCAACAATTTTCGGGACAATAATTTCCATTTACGTCTTTTCTCTCAATGGTTAAGTCTTCTTGATATCCATTCGCATAAGCCCATTCTCTAAAAGGCCAATATTCTTGCCACTCATCACACAATTTAATTCCACGTCCACCATAGTCTTTATAGTGCGGGTCATTTGGGTTAGTACATCTTGTTTTAATCGAAGACCATTTTTTATACAAAATTCCGGTTGATTCTCCATGACAGTTTCTACTTTGTTTTGAGTAATAACTGCGTAAACATCCGCAAGATGTACTTGTTCCCCTCATTAAATTGTATTGATAGCAATTGACATCATTGCCACAGTCGCAATGACATTGCCAATAATTAGAACGATTTTTCCTGCCTATTTTCTTTACTACGGTCAATTTTCCGAAACGCTTCCCTGTTAAATCTTCCGCTTTTGGGTGTAAACATCCACAACTTTTTGTGTGACCATTTCTTAGTCTGGATGTGTCTACGATCACAATATTGCCACAATCGCATTTGCATTCCCATAACCTATGTTTCCACTTATTGGTTCCTGCGCTAGATTCAACTGTAAGTTTCCCAAATTTTTGACCTATTAAATCTTGATTAACCATGCACCGTTCCTCCTATGATAATTTTATTATATCATAAGAACGGTACATATTCAATTTTTAATTTAATTCAATGATAAAATCAGCAACAACCGTTGTTTCCCCCACATCCACAGTTTCCATAATATCCATACAAGTTGCTTGCCGGATATGCTGGAACTGGAAGTGGCGCAGTGCGTCTGAGAATTTCTGCTGTATTTGCGTTCATAGCCGCCTGTAATACCGCATTCTGGTCGGACTGTGAAGCCGCCAGTTTAAGTGCCTGATTCTCTGCTCTGAGGTCTGCTGTCTCTTTCTGGCAAAGATAATCAAGGATTGCTCTTGTATTGCTGTTCTGATTGTCCAGAATATCTCTGGTATTGTTGTTCATTGTGTTTTGAAGAGCACATGTGTTGGTAGCCATGTTGTAGTTTACACCCTGAATCGCTTCACGGGTTTCGCAGCAACAATTAGCTAACTGTGCCTGTAATGCATTTGTATTCTGCATGTTGGCGATGGTATCAGCGTTAATAGCCTGCTGAATTCCGAATCCAGTCTGCATGACGTTTGTATTAATGCCGTTGAAGCCGGTAAGCATACCGTTATTTACAGCATAGAAACCATCACAAAGGCCGTTAGTGATTCCATCAAGCTTGCTGATAACTGCCTGGTTATCGAAGCCGCGCTGGATGTCTGCCTGTGTAGCCGCTGTCGCTACATAGCCGCCGCCGTTATTTCCGCCAAAGCCGCCGAAGCCGTTTCCGCCCCAACCAAATAAAAGCGCAAATACTACGATGATCCAAAGCCAGCCGCCTTCACCGCCCCAGCCAAAACCGTCGGAACGGTTATTGGAGCCGCTTAATAAAGCAACATCACTCGCTGAGAGACCAGTATTCATCATAGCCTCTACCTCCTTATGATTTTATATATACAAAAATCAAAAGGCCGCGGTCCTTTCAATTAATGCAATCAAAATGATTATTTCATCCCAAACTGGGTCTTTATCTGAGAAAGTACATCGTCTGGGTTCAAATTCTTTTCTTTGCAAAGGTTCCGGGCAAGCTGTTCAACTCCTGCGCTGTCACCTTTTTCCATCATCTGTATTGCATTGTTCATTACTGGATTATTTCCCGCTTGTCTCTTCATCATAGTAATAAGAGCTTGTTGGGGATTTCCGCCGGATCTCATCATTTGCATCAGCTGCATCGGATTCATCATTTCTGATTGCCTCCCTTCTGCTGTTGCTGTGGAGCTTCTGTCTGGGTAGGTAATAATTTCTTGATCTCTGAAATTTCTGTGCAGACATCGGTACGAAGTTGATTAAACAAACCAACGATATCTACCTGCTGATTCGGTTCTGAAGGTGCCTGACCTTCAGTATTTACAAGTCGATACACAAATATTTGACTTCTGCCGTCTGCCTGTAACTGTTTTCGGTATATCTCTGAGCCGTCGGTCTTCGGATAAAAAACGGGCGCTCCAGACATATTAACATCTTTTGCTTTCACCGATTCAATACTGTCAACCATCTGTCCAGGCAAAAACTGATTTGTCTGCGGCTGTGTTGGAACTTGAACCGGCGCTTGATTGTAAGGGGTCATTTGTTGGAAATTATTTTGAGGCTGATACAGCCTTTCAGAATATGGCTGTGATGTTTGGTACTGTGGGTACATTCCTGCATTCCAGATCGGATAAGGCTGCATATCAATTCCTCCCTTGTCTTGATGTCTTTATTTTAACTCTCAGACAAGTATTTTCCCACGCCAGTGTTTCGACTTGTTCCCGCCGCAAACACGCCACTTTACCGCCATTGTAAAGAAATGCCCCGATAGTACATCGGGGCAGCATTGATTATCTTTCGTTTCATTTTTCTGTTTATGCGATCAATAGTTCTCGAACTATATCCCATAAGTTCAGCAGCTTCCCATAGGGTCTTTTCTTCATAGACCCGAAGCTTAAATAAGCACTCTTCCCGCGAGTTGAATCCTGCTTCATGCAAATAAAACAAGCGTTCATCTTCTGTAAAGTCTTTGACAAAATCTCTTGTTTTGAAGTCTTCCATTCCACTGTCCTCCCTTAGTGGCTGGAATAATTACATCGGCAGTGTTCCACCTTTTAACAGGTATCCCAATACCGCACAAACAATTCCGGTGATAATATTCATTACAATAGTATCATATCTCTTTCCCGGCGCTGCCATGAGAGCTTTAACATTTGTGCATGTCTCATCAACTGTAGTCTTTATGTGCTTTAAATCATTTTCCGCTATTGCACTATGTCTTTCCAAGTCCTCAATCCTGTTATAGAATTTCTCATGATCCTTGGAATTCTTTTCTCGAAGTTCACGCAGTTCTTCTTCCAGTGTTCGTAAGCGGTGTGCATTTACGCAATCTGATTCACATCCCATAAATTGGCACCTCTTATCTCCCTATCAACGTATGCTTCTCCCCACCACCGCACGAAACATCCCTGCAACAAGACGGGAGGGTTCTTGTTACGCACCGTCAACTATAAGATCCGCGCAACCGGAATAATTCCTCTGAAATAACTGGATGGGGTTCCAGCTCCATCATATGAAATCGAGGTCCCGCTTTCAGAGTATCCAGTTATGCCCTCTTTTCCTTGTTTATCATAATGGAATTGTGCGATTTTTCGTATCTTGCTTCCATATCTCTTAATGGCATATTCCCGCGCTTTCGCCGTTTCCTCATCGCTGGTAAATCCATATGGGTACAAAACTTCGCACACTTCGTCTGCTGCATCCTCCAGGAGCATCAGCAAAAAAGGATTCTGCTCTTCTGTATAATCGTCTCCAATGTATTCAATTAAGCCTTTAAGCAGTTCTCCCATAAGCAATCTCCTTTATTTGTTTCTGGATGGTCGGCCACGCTTCGGGCTCGGTTTGATTATCTCTACAGAAATATCAGAAAAGGGAAGCTCTGTATTAGCTTCCCTCTCCTCGTTCTCTGGAACATCCTGTCCTGCCCGAAAATAGATACCATTATGATTTACAATGTGATCGTATTTCATCGGGATTCCCCCTTATTTTACTTTGATAACGTATACGCCATCCATACCCTCGTAGGACGGAAGAGCAAGCATGGATGCGGTTGTGGAATACTGTACCGGCGGTCCATAAATTGTTTGTGTGGCAATCGCAATGCCGCTTTCAAGAACAGAAACGTCTACGCTGGAATCGTCACGGAGGGTTCTTTCCTCTGGTGTTACGCCCGCCCATGTGTTTCCAAGTGTACCGGCACCGATGATTGTTACATAATCATCCGGGTAGAACTTCTTTTCAGTTCCATCATAGTCTGTGTACATCTTGTCGTAAAGAACAACTGTAAGACCTGTGTTGAGCTGGAAGATCTCACGAGCCTTTGCCTTGGACATGAATCCTACACTTAAGCCTGTTGAAGTAATGAACGCATTCTTCATCTGATTGTTCTCGATCAGATAGGTGAATGTTTTGCTGTTCATAAGGGCATAAGTCGGTGCCATACCGATACTGGAGAGATACTCTGTGCCGACCTGGATGTCGTTTAACGGTTTTGCCGTATCCGCCTTATCCCATGTAGCAGTACCAGAAAGTTCCGCATAGTGTTTATTCTTCCAGCTGGAATCCGGATCATAGTCGTATGCATAGACCGTATTATCCGCAGTGCCGATAGAAATCAGCATTTCTCCGCCTACCGGAGCGAGTAACTGCATTCTCATCTTCTCGGCAGATACTCTTGCACCTTCTACCAGTTCAGAAGCATCGTCATAGATGGAATTCAGAACATCATCCAGATACGGATCGTTGGAGTCCTGTGCCCTCTGGATCTCCATGAGGTCATGCTCTTTAATCATCATGCTCTCACGGAAGAACGGCATCTCCTCTTTTACGATCTCGAATCCTTTACGGGTTCTGATTGTTGCAAGGCTGTCAAGGGCTGACGGCTTTAACGCAACAGAAAGTCCCTTATGAGATTTGATCCATTTCAGATCAATGCCGTTTTTCTTTCTTACCGGGAACCATGTAGTTCCGAGATACGGCATATTATTACTTGCTTCGTTTGTAACACGATATGCGACCGCTTGTGCGGTAAAAACGTCTGTAAATTTCATTCTTTCTCCTTTCCGCTTTAAGCGTTCGCTGCCGGCATTGTTCCCACGATGATCGGCTCTTCAAAAGCAATTCGGCATCCTGCATTTACCATTGCCGCTACTAATGCCGCATCATATGTGAGACCGCTGTTCGCCTGCGCTCTAGTTACATGAATGTATGCGCTCTTCAGAACCTGTTGCTGCGGTCTGCTCTCATATGCGTCATGAAGCAGAATTCCAACAGCGCCGGTCCACGGTGTTGCAGAAACTACTTTTCCATCCTTATTGAGCGGTGTTCCCGCTTTTACGATTTTTTCTCCATTGTCAGCAGTTGCTGATACTCCGGTAAAATCTACCGTCATTGGAACCGCCTGGAACTCTTTTCTGTTTAAGATTTCCGCTTCCATAGCAACTGTATTTTTTGTTATTTTCATGTCACCTCGTGCCATTTGTGTTCCTCCTTACACGTAGTGTTTTAAAACGTCCTGGTTCACCTCACCGGATCGTGAAGATGTCATTTTCTTGGCTTTCTCTAATGCGAGAGATGTTTTCTCTCCGCCATTTCCGCCTCGAATGTCATCACGACCGGCATAGAACTCTTGTTCCCATGCTGTTTTCTTCGCTTTGATATGATTGCCAAGAGCCTTGAACGCCTTTTCGACATCATTTCCGGCTAAAGCCTCCGCAAACTCTTTAGCGGTTACTTTATCCATTCCGATATCTGCGTCCATACAGCGCTCTGTATAATCCCGAATCTGAATCTTTGCTTCCAGTTCCTTAATGCGAGCATCTTTCTGTGCGTCTGCCTCTGCTTTGGCTGCCGCTGCCTGGTCCTCCGCAGACATTTTCGCCCTGAGCTGTTTCTTATAGTTGGCGGCCTCCGTTGACGCTGTGTTCTTTTCGTTCTGAAGCTGAGCGTTCCTAGCTCTCTCTTCTGAAAGCTGAACCAGAAGTTCATCTACTGACGGCTGTTTGCTCTGTGGGTCTTGATCTCCACCGCTTCCATTAGCGTTTCCACCGTCTGCCGGATCTCCACCTTCAGCTCCGCCATCCGCAAAGAGCTGTAAATTCATCGGTACATTAAATGTTCCTCGTTCAAATTCTTGATTTCTTTTTCTCATATCAAACCTGCCTTTCCGCGATTTAAGCCTTCTCTGGCTATGTTTTGCTCTTTTACACATTTCTCTTGTGCCGGGTCTTACGCTTTCCCGGAAGCGTTCGCTCCGTTTAACGTCACTTCTCCTGACGTATTAAAAAACACCCGGTTTCCCGAATGCTGATTTTTAAATGTATTTAATTGTGCATCGGCAATTGACAATTTGATTGGCACTTGCCCCATATGATGTATCTTTGGGATAGTCCATAATGGAATCACCTACCAGGAACGGTTCTGTAATCGGTTTAATCGTCCCGCCTACTTTTCTGTGATCCGGTCTTTCGCGGTCATCCCTGATGTCTACCCATTTTTTTCTGGTTTTTCCTGCTGCTATCGCATCCACAAAATCTTGATGATTCAGCGATGTATTTGCTTCATTTTCAGCCAAATATTTAGCCCTGTCTGGAGATACGTAAAAAGGATCATCTGGATTATTCTGAACCGACTCGATTATTTGGTATGATATATTTTGAATATAGTTATCCATATATTCATCCAGCGTTACGAATCCGGATATCGCAGTGCGATATTGATATACAAATTGCGTCCTTGCAAGTTCATAATTTGTACCATCGTACTGCTGCACAGAAAACAGAATTGCCATAACTACTAGGAAGCACTCTTCCATTTTCTTTGCAAGTGCAATTCTTTTTTCTTTATCTTTCTCCGGCAGATCCATATCTCCAAAATATTCCTGAAAATCAACACTTCTTCTGTTCTTCACATAGTTGTTAACCTCGTCGAAATTTCTGATCGCAAGCATAGGCATTCCTCACTATGTTTGAACTTTGTTTTGCTCCGTGTTCATTCCATCAAGAATCGGGCTATTCTCTGTCTGATCGGAATTATCCGCCGATATTCTGGTATCCGCAGGCTCTTCAGCTGGTTCAGAAGGAAGCGCTGATTTTTGGATTGCTTCAATCATCTCTTTGCTGTCAAGCCATACCTGCTCAGCATCTGGGAAGATCTCCGCCTCTTTCAGTACATGCCGTCCATTTAATCCCTTCGCAAGCATTTGGGAAACAAAGTTCGCCTTGTTGACAAGATCGTAGTTTCTTCTTCTCGTAAAGTGGAAATCAATGTCCGTGCTGTGAAGCTGCCGAACTGGGCTGTCCATCGGAAGAATATCTTCCGGCACTTTATCCACAGCCGCAAGAATCAGCATCAGTTCTTCACGCTTGCCGCGTTCCGTCATCTGTTGCTCTTTCAAAGCGTCAAGCTCCGCAGCACTCCATCCAGAAGACATATCCGTCGCAACTCCGGTAGATCCGCCACCGGCGCTGTCATATTGAATAGGAACCTTGCAGTCCTGGAATATCTCGGACCTGGTGGACTGTATAGCATTCAGTGTGCTGGATCCGTCAAACGTACTGGATAACGGCTGTATTTTCGCAACCTTTCCATCATCACTGTATGTCAAGATCCACTGTCCGCTTCTCGGATGCTTGATCTCTCCTGTTTTTTCATCGCGTTGGAAGTTGACATTATCTCCCCACCAAATTTCCTGTGTTCTCTGGGCCACATCATTGGTAAAGTCAGAAATAAGAATGTTCAGTGCATCCATTCTTGATATCTGCCGTTCAAAGCAGCCGGTCCGATCAAATGATCTCTCATATTCAACGATTGGTATCCTGCCGAGAGGATTTTTTGAAACCGTGACCTTATCTCCGACAACTTCAAACCGTAACTTCGATGTAAAGCATGTATACTCGGTCTGATCTCCGTTTTCTGAGAATGTTACGCCTAGGACTTTCTTCCTTCCCGGTGCATTTCTGTAAACGCAGAACGCATATTGAGAATCCAGTGTATACAGCTCAAACAGAGCACCGTCTTCCCACTCAGACGTTTTCACATCAATCATCCGGTGACCAATTCCGCAGACCTCGATAGATTCCGCAAGGCATTGATCTTCGTATCCTATATTTGAGCCGTTCTTCAAGGCTTCATTTAATGCCGCAATACCCTTATCGTCCTTTTCTGGGTCTGTCTCATGGATTTCATTGTCCCCACGCTGAATCAGCATGATGGGGTTGCTCCAGTTGTATCCGACCTTAAATTCCTTAATGTCGTTAGCAATATTGCTGTGTACCCGGATGTCTATTTCTGGTCGAATCGTTTTTGTCCTTTGCAGGTCCTGCTTGCCTCGCTCGTACTCAATGAGGAATTGCATCTCTTTGACATTGAAATCGTGGATTGCTTTTGCATGATTCAGCACGTCCAGAATATTGTCCCGAGTTATTTCTTTTTCGTTTGTATAGATTCTCCGTCTTCCAAGTAAATTGTAATCTCTCACTGCATACCTTCTTTTGGGCATAAAAAAAGCACCTGGTTTTTATCCAGATGCTTAGATTTATATTTTGACAGGTTCATTATAACACACTCTATTTTTCATTTATAGCTGACGTTCTGAGACATTTGGTGACATTTTAAATATTCTTCCTGGAATTTCTCTTTTCCCTGGGCGTATAAGCGGTAAATATGGCGCTCAGTGCGACCGGTCTCCTCTGATAACTGTTTTACAGTCTTATTTGAGATATCTATTCCGAAGAGTATGTCATAATACTTTTCATCAAGTCGTTCTAATATCTTTACCGAATTTTCACGCGCCTCCATATACTTCTGAATGCTTTCTTCCAGCTTTTCTTCTTTGCTCTCTATCTTCACATACATAGTCCCCATCGGATCATTGTTTCTGGAAGTCTGCACTCTGCAAGTGTTCTGGCATGCCTTGATACTCCGAGACATCTCCTTGAGCTGATCAATCTCCATTCTCAGTCTCCGGGATTTTCTATAATAAAACTTTACTTCATCCAAATATGTCATTTCGTTTTCCATGAGCATTACCTCCTAGTATGGGCTGTCAACACATTCCGCCGGTTTCCGTTCCGGTACAGATACATATTCTGCCAGCATCGCCAAAGAATCGATTCCATCATCGTGCGGCATTTTTGCTTTTGTGGTATATGTCGTTACATTCCCCATAAATAACCCGTAGTCTGATTTCGGCTTGTAAAGCGCCGGCTCTAAGAACAGGCAGTGTTTCTTTATCCAATCAGAGTTCACGAGAATCTTGGTTTCCTTATTAGCCGTCGTGTATTTTGTGTCGATTATCGTGCGGCATTTACCCTTAATCATTTTTTCTATATTGTCTGCAATTCTTCCGCCGGCCTGGTTCGACTCGAAGCGTACCTTGTGCGGCTGATGCCGTATAAGAATATCAGCAGTCTTACGGTCTAGTGTTGCATAGTCCGTATTGTCATCGAAAACAACATCCGGAATATAGAAATCCTCTCCAAACTGATATGCAATCGGCAGTGACTCATAGTCCGTACCTTTGTCTTTGGTATCACATACTCCCCAGATTGCATCCGGGTCCCTGCTCGGCATGATTGTGAATTCATTCTGTTTCTCCGGCACTTGATCCTTATTAAGATAAAATCTTCGAAGTTCATCCGGTGGGAGCAGCAATCCTTCTCTCTCGACCGGCTTTTGTTGAAACAGACAGTTGAATGAGATCTCGTCCATAGTCTCTTTCATATCTAAGAAATACTTAGTCGAGAAACCATTCACCGCGAACTGGAAGTTGCTCTCTCCATCCTCATTCAGCGCCGGGATTGCAATAAATCTTGCCCTCGGGTTCCCGGCATACAGCTGTTGAAGCTTTCCAATCGGATCGTGAACTGACCATCTCGTAGCAATATAGAATTCCTTGCATCCGTCCAACCGTCGGGACCGTAGGTCATTTGTTACCTTAGTCCATAGCGTTTCAAGTCTCGCTTTATTCAGCGCTTCTTCGATACCGGAAACAAGGTCATCAGCCGTTAGAAACCGATTACAACGTGTCGCACCTGTCAAAGATCCATCAATAGATCTGAACGTCCACGTTTTAAAACGACCATTTCTCTCCAGATTAACTGTCGTTTCTTTAGCATTGGTGCCTTGAATCTTTATAGTCGGAAACAATTCATGCCATGCATACTCAACCGGGTCGTTAATAATTTCCAAAACTCCATCATAAAGCGACCGGGTCAAAATACTACTATGCGCAGATGACAGGTTGAAGTCATTTGGAAACCATCCGCCCACTAGCGAGAGAAAGAAGTCCTCAAGAGTGGATTTTCCACAACCCGGCGGAACGCTCAGGCAGAAGATGTCCAATTCATCATCCATCATGTCTTGCAGTGATTGAATGATATTGTGCTTAAGGAATACTTCACGCCGCGGCTCATAGAATCTTTCTTTCGGTATTCTGTACCTCTCAAGATATAAAAGTCCGCTGTCCACCTGTTGATTCTTTGCTTCGAACATCAGCGCTTTATAATACATGTCGTTAAAAGCTCCGCTGCCCGTTTTTCCAGCCATATAGTCCGCCATTTGATGTGTGTATTTGCTGACTTTCATGGCGTATTTTTTCACCTGCTTATCATCAAAAGACAGATCTTTCTTCATATTCAGTAACAGATCGAGGCTGTCCTTTTGATTCTGAAGCAACGTCATATCTGACTTCAGAAGATTTCCAAATGTCTCCTTGTACCATTCAAAATTTTTTCGTCCCATAAAAAAAGAGCCACGCCTCCTCTATCGGAAGTCATGGCTCTCATATGGCACTCTTGACTTTACTTATTTAACCAATCATTCTCTAAATAACAAAATCCACAAGTCGTAGCACCCGTTAAAATTATCCACCCGATCCAGAATATCCAAGTCCATGATATTGTCATTCTTTTTATCGTATTTTCGATATCTGAACCGTCAAAAAACTTCGACTCGTCCGATATGGCCCCATCTCGCAGATCCGTATAAATAGTTCCCACCGATTCAACCGGGGTCCCATAATACTTAAACCTTACGCGAGAAGATTTCTTTATTGTATCTATATATCTGGCCGCCGGGGTCTGGATTTTATTGTAGTCCATTTCAATTCCAAGGAAGCTGATTCGGTTACTATGAATGCTTTCGCTTCCAACATGGTCCCATGTCCAGTACACCTCAGTGCGGGTATGTTTATGCCCCTCACTATCGGTTGTTGTCACCGTCCTAGTATGACGGTTGTAATGCTCTTCATCTTTTTCCGCATACAAATATTCTCCACCTATCTCTGGATATGTCACCGGATCTACCGCTTCCAAGGTTCCATATACGAACGCATTCCCCACAGAGGTCTCCATTCCATACTGAAACTGTTCAGTGTCAGTGATTTGTAGCGCTGAATAATACTCAGAATTTTTTTGTATTTGATAAGCATCAATCCGTCCGGCAATCACAAAGCCCAGGATCATCATCACCGCAACGATTGTGACGCTGGCGAGAATCTCACGTTTGGTTATTTCCATAAGCTACCCTAAATATCTCCAATGTGTTGGTTCATAATAAACATACATACTGCCATCTGGTACAAACCATAATTTCCCTTGTCGGAAAAGTATTTGAACATTACGGTCGCCTAATCTATCGTGAATTTTCGTTTCCAAAGGCACATTTTCCGGTGGAGTATGAAATTTCGTTGTCATCCATTGCATATGTTTCTCCTTCACTTATCAAGTGAATTACCCACCACTTAATTTTGAAGAAATTTGAAGTGGGGGCTTCTGGGGAATCCTTGGACTCCCGTTTAAGAAGTTTGATCTTTGAGTTTCCGCCCGCTCTCAGGCGATCCTTATTCTTACAGGCGTATCCACATCGCCTCTATCATATAGAGCCCTTAGGCTCACAATGTTACATTTACGCATGATATTTAAAGCACCATTGACATCAGCGTTGATCCGCCTTCCAGAGCGGTCCTGATACAGGCCACGGCAGATCCGGCGGCCGGAAAAGACCGGTGGCACAAGTCCTGCTTCTCCATATACGGGCATTTCATCCAGATCCCAGAAGGATGCCATGGAAGTATAGCTTTCCTCCTGTTCCACGTAGCGGATCCCATTCATTTCACACAGATATTTCAGTTTCCTGCGGAGTATCCCGAACGGAATTCCCACAAAGACCTGGTTCATCTGCCTGCCAAGGTCTGAGGAGCGCTGGAATGTGGTATTGTAGCCCACGATCAGGGTTCCGATATCGTTCCGGATGCAGTAGGTGACCACCTGTTTCGCTGCTTTACCCATGTAGTCACGGACCTGGTTGTTTCTCTTCCTCTGCAAAACGGCCTGACGTCTGGTTGTTTTCTTTCCGTAGTGCTGCTTGTCTTTGACGCTCTGCAGGCAGGCGTTCCGCTTGTTGAACCACTGGTTGATGGATTTTAAGCGTTTCCCATCGATGAGGAAGCTTTCCCCTCTGTTGGAAACGGCCGTCATGAGATTGTCGATCCCGAAGTCGATCGCCAGTGCATGGGTTGGATTCAGATTTCTCTGAGCCGCTTCCACCTGATAGGTGTACTGGATCTCAAAGAACCTGGCGTCTGCTTTTGGGATGATACGGATCTCTTTAATGGTTTTATCTGCCAGGACCGGCGGGATGGTAATGGTGACCGGTTTATGATGCTTCTTATACGCTGCTGAGTACGGAAGGACAAACCGGTTCCCATTCAGTCTTACAAACCCGACGATCAGGGTTGCGTAGCCGTCTTTTGGAAGGTATTTGGGCAGCCTGCAGGATGAAAACGGATACTTCCCCTGCTTTGCCAGTTTCAACAGACCGAAGAAAGACTTAAAAGATCCATCCACTTCCTTAAGGATCTGCTGGGCCATGTTGGAATTCAGCAGCCGATAGTTTTCGGAAGTCTTTAAGATGGCGTAGTTTTTCTCATATGGGAGATACCGGCTATATTCAAAGTAATGCTGCCGTACCTGGTAGATGGCCTGGTTGGTCAGGTTTTTGGCTGTGCGGCATAATTCCCGTAGAATGAGGAATTCATCTTTGGACAAATGCTTTAGCTGCTGGCATACGGTCAAATACAAAACGGTTCCTCCTTTCCTAATTGGTGCAGAACATATGTTCTGTATTAATTATAGCACATGGTTTCACAAAAGGGAAGAGAAAGAATTGTAATTGCTTACCGTTTTACATCTGTCTGTGTATCGTTATAGTGGCATTCATCCCGCCACCTACGAGGAATGGGGGTATTCTGCCGATTTTATGATAAATTAGTCGGTGCGTCTACCGGAGCGCCATAATCAAGCCGCTCATACTCATGCATCTCATATCCGGTCCAACTAAGAAAAACTCTGGCTGGAAAACCCTTCACATATTGCTTGTACGCTCCGACCTGCTTGTTATATGCAGATCGATACTGGGCAATTAGATTTTCTGTTGTTGCCAATTCGGTCATCAACTGTTTGTAATTCTCATTACTCTTCAGTTCCGGATACGCTTCCGCGACCGCAGTGATTGCTGTGGTTACATTTTCAATGTCCGAGGTATTGCTTCGTCCATCCACAATTGCCTGTAGTACCTCCGCCTCGTGCTTATCATATTGTTTCACGGTGTCCACAAGGTTCGGCAGTAAGTCAATTCGGCGCTTTTCCTGCACCCGAATATCTGATTCAGCCGTTTCTACCGCCTGTTCCAATGTAATGGCTTTGTTCCTGCTGCTCTGAACCATAAACACTGCCATACTCCATAAAACAAGTATTCCTACCACCACAAGCACAATATTTTTCCAATTATTCTTCATTTTCAACCTTTACTCTCCTTATCTAATCAAAAGTGTGATTCATAATGTAATTTCGCGAATTCTCATTATAAATTGATCGTGCAGTTTCCATGAATTTCTGGATGCCAATCCCATAGTCACTCATTGGATTATTTAACAATTTGAAAATCTTATCAGTATCCATTTCTTCTGTATGTCTTTTTATCGCAGGACTTCCGAGACCATTTTTTGTGCAAAATCCTTTTACATGTTCACCGCCGTTTAAGTCCAAAATTGTTAAGCATTTTCCGAGTCCTGGATATATTTGATTTATTACAACGGTTATTGTTTTACCTCTATATGGGACATTGACATCTCCACATAAAACTTTTCCCTTTATGTCAATTCTCACATTTCCGATCCATGTTTTATAAATATCATAATCGCCACATATTCTCCAAATCCATTCGTCGCTAAAACATATTCTTTGCATGTGTTCATCTTTTAATGATTCCCACTGTTCGTGTTCTTTTTGTCCATAATGTCTTTCCGGAACATCCGCATACCATATTGCAGCTAAATCCTTTCTGTTGAAAAACACTGGATATTTGCGCAAAATATCTTCTCTTGTTTCCCGCATTTCACATTCTATTAAATAATCGAGTGCCTTTCCAAACTTTCTCGATTAGCACTCGATTATAAATTCCTTCTTGCAGTTACTTCCTTTGCACTTATACGGCATATGCTGAATTTTCGTGTCCGGAAGAACTCGTACCGCTTTCTTTCCACACCACGGGCAAACAGCCCACCGGCTTCCGTCTGCGAACGTCTTCACAGCAGCAATGCCGTCAAATCCCTCTTCCGGTTGATTCATATAGCGCCGGAACGCATCAAACTCTATACTGTTTATCGCCTGGGACATCTTCATTTCGATACTCCTTCATTAGAATTGCAGTAAATCAAGAAATGTTCTGCAATCTGACGCAACTTTTCTTTGCTACGCATGTTAATTAATGTATCCCTTATTGCATCGTGACTGCCAGTGGCCTTATCTTTTCAGGAAAAGTGCTATGTGCAAAGAAACTACCATTGATCCATACTCCCTTCCCTAAACTCAACCGTCACTCCGGTCTCCTCTTCGCACTGCTTAACCATACCATCCACATCGCCATCATACGCCTGCCATATCTTCTGCGATTCCAGAAATGCCCGGTTGATCCGTTCATACCCAAAACCATATGTCCGATGTAGAGCAATTGCCATCGCTGCATAGATCTGTGGAGTTATCCGGTCTGCTGCCTTGTTGAGGTTGTCGACCTGGTTCTTTTTCGCAAGTAACTTAACCGAATTTATCAGCCTGTTATTCTTTCCCATATTAACCCTTTATTTCTGTGAAAGTAGTCATGTCGTAGCTTTCTCTGATGTGATCCACGCATTCCTGCATTCGCTCCCGGATATATTCGTCCTTCATGATGTTCGGATGACTATACCAGTCACAGCTGCCCTGCGCCCCGTTCTTCTTATACTTCTGATAATCGAAGAACATAACAAATAACGGAATTCGCGTAAAATTCTTTGTTTTATATCTGAGCCACATGTTCCATATTTTGAGCATTTTCTATCCCCTCCCATTCCTCACATGTGTCATCTAAGCATGTAAAATCTGCCCGATGCTCAGAGTCTCCATTAAAACAAACTCCATTAAACGTTTCATACCATTTACATGTGCTGCAATATTTTTTCATAATTCCGGCGTGCGGAGTCGAACCACCAAGCTTTACCTGTTAAAGAGCCGGACCCATCGTCAATTTAATTATAAAGAGAAGGAAAACCAACCGGTCACGGCAAGTAACCGGCAAAACCATGCGGCAGATTCGCTCTGCCTTAATAGCAAACAGCTACATGGTGAAAGGATGTCACATGAATCATGCTACACCATGGACCATCAGGGACTTGAACCCCGGGCCTCCCCGTTATGAGCGGGGTGCTCTAACCAACTGAGCTAATGGTCCTGAGTAAAAGGGACAGCTTGCAGCCTATCCCTCATACTGTTGCAGTTCTTAACCACCAGCTGCAACAAAGGCTCTCTGCGTTTATCTGCCGACCGCAGGGAATGAGGATGATGGGTCTCGAACCCACGCTCTCACGATTAAAAGTCGTGCGCTTTTCCAACTAAGCTACATCCCCATAGGAACAGGCGATTAAGCCTGCCCAACTGTAATGCATTCGTATCTTTTGGAATTGATCGTGTTCTCCATCGCCTCAACCGGATTGTAGCCAAGGTTCTGCAGAATCTGTTTGAACACGGTAACTGACTGTCCGCTTGCAAGCTGCACTCCCTTACGGTTATGGTCTGCATGGAACACATCGTGTCTACTGTCCACATTCCAGAAGATTATGTTCGGAATGACATAACCGGCTTTATGGAACCTATTTGCCATCTTGTCATAGAAAGACCACTCACGATTTCCGCAATGATCGATTTCCATATCAGAAACAACAACGATTGCTTTCGGCATCTCTTCCTGTGGTATATTGTTCTTTTCAGCGATTGCAAGAACTTTCTCGAAAGCCGCTTTGAGGTCGGTATTGTTATCCCAATGTGCTCTGTTTACATTATCGATCTTCTGTCTGAGTGTTTCCCCTCTCAGAATAACCATTTCCGGTCTGTCAGAGAATGTCATAAACAGATTGTGATATGCACCGGCATTTCTCTCTGCAAAATAGATTGCAAGTCCGATTGATGTAGCCAAAGGTCTGCCATACATAGAACCAGACACATCCGCCATAACTAAAGCGTTTGTTCCTTTTTCCACATAATCCGGCAACGCTTTCCACTGCGCTTCGAGTGCATTGCTACTCTCTCTTCCGTAAAGAATCTTCTCAACAATATCGTAAGGGAACAGTGTTGAAGCATTGATCTTTACCTCTCCCTTTTCAGCCTTGTTGATAAAATCTCCAAATCTCTCAGAATCATGTTTCATAAATGCCTTGCGGTAAATCATCATCGCACGGCTCGGAACTTCCGGATATTTGATTTCATCCCATCTTCCGGCGGACATAAGGCTTTCAACGACCCCGATCTGTTTTCTCATACTACGGACAATTCTCTTGAAATTGTAGACCGGATAGCCTAATTTCTGCGCCGTAAGGATGCCGAGTTTTCTTGTGGTGGGGCTGCTTGCATCTGCGGTCTTAATCCACTTTGCAAGTAAAGAAATTGCATTTCCTGCATTGAGATTCTGTAAATCTTCCTCAAACTGTTTCTTCATTGCCGCCCACATATCATCCTCCAACGGAGTGCTGATAAGTTCATACAAATCATCATATCTTCCAAACACACCAACCAGATCAAGGTTTGGTCTGAGTGCTTCCGGGTGTTTCTCTGCCATGTAACGAATAATGGTTCTAAAAGTCTTTCTCTCTCCAAGACCGCCACGAATGTCTCTTGCATAGAACGCAATCTTTGTAGCAAAGAGTTTGTCCTGTGCGTATGCTTCCGCAAACAGAGTAGCAATTCTGTTCTCGTCAGCCTCTCTCAGCGATCCGATTGTACCAAACAGATCAAGTCTGGCATCGCCGGTCGTGCTCAACGCCACCGCTCCATTTTCTGTTCTTGTGAATTTTCCATTTTCTCTCATCGCTTCTGCAAAATTCATACTTTTTCTCACTTTCCAGGACTCACATTTACGGAATTGAACCGTTTCACATTGCGTTTCGGAATACATTGTTTTAACCATTGAGATTGCTGTATGAGTCCCTATAATTTCATGACACCGATGGGTTTATGATTCAGTCATATCCAATTATTTGCTGTAAGTGTCACATAATAGCGAGGGGTGGAATCGAACCACCGACAAACAACGGGTGCTTGAATGATTGCTGCTATGGTCACGACACATGACCACTTATTCAAAATTGCTGCTCTACCAACTGAGCTACCTCGCTAAAACTGGCATAGCCGGATTTGAACCGGCGACATCTTGCTTAACAGGCAAGCGTTCTAACCGCTGGACTATATGCCAATGAATTGCAGGAGTGGGATTTGAACCCACGACCTTCGGGGAATGAACCCGACGAGCTGCCAACTGCTCTACCCCGCTTTGTGCGCATCCCATTCGATGATTTCTTGAATCTTCGTAAGCACCTGTGCACTATCAGCGCCGACTATCAAGTGTTTTCTCATGGGCATTGTCAATCTCTCTGAGGCGTTGCGCGTACCTCAGTTCATCTGGGCGCTACCCAGCCTGCATCGGAATGGAAGGATTCGAACCCCCGTCCACTCGGGATCTGTCCCGAATACTCGCGCCTACGAGCAGCATTCCGATAATGTCCCGGATGAACCGGGGCATCGTACGTAAGAAAAGGAATCTAAAAACATGTCCAAAATAGTGAATGGCGGAATACCGAGGAATGGAATCGAACCATTGACCTGTCAGCTGTATTATCGCGCGCTTCTGACCGCTCTACCTCTGAGCTACCTCGATTTAACCGGCATCGGCCGGTTAGCAATAGTTTTGTTCGTGCCATGCCCTGCACTATGCGGTTCTTAAGAATCATATCGTTTTACCGCCAATCTACACGCCGCTCTTTTGCCCTCAAGCAGTAGTCGGGATTACATGGGCGAGGATTTGCACCTCGCTGCTGAAGGGGAAACAGCCCGACCTATTTGTCGCCATGTAAATGGGGTTACATTATGGTAAAGAAAAGACGTGGCGGTCTTCCCGCCAATTCCACCCGAAGTTTCTGACGCTTCTTTAATCAGCTCTCGCTAGGTGGCGGAGGCTCTAATCGCATGATATTAGAAGCCGACTAGGCTACCGGGAATCGAACCCGGGATACAGGAGTCAAAGTCCCGTGCCTTGCCGCTTGGCTATAGCCCAAAATTTATACAGGAATCGTCCGTATGCTTTTTACAAACGCCTTGGGGATCATTATATAAGATCCCGAAGCCCCATCAATGCAAAAAGTATCAGCGGACTTATCGAAGGTATATCCAAACAGTGTTTCAATATCTTCTGTGGTCCCATCTATATACTCAACATGTACCATGGTGTCAATCCACCTCCCCAGATTGCTATCAGCGCTAATGCATATGTGCATTCCATAAACCAGAAGAAAAACAGTGACGCTTTATTGTCTGTGAAATCTGCGGTTCGCATATAACAGAAAATTATCACCATGAATGCGATAACAAACACGGTTGCTGTGATTCTAATTGCTTCCATTCTCGTCTCCTACAACTCGATTTGTGATGCGCTCAGCGATTTCTTGAACTGATAAATCGACTTCATCCGGGATCTCATACAGTACAGAAGCAACGCTACCGCAAAACGCCTCCCGGATGAGCTTGTCAGACTTTAATATCTCACTCAGATCTGCGATCTTATCTTTGTTGCTCTTTGGAACAGAATCCATCGTGATCAGTTCCGAATACGGAAGGGATTCAATCCACTCCCGGAACTGCCGCCACTCATCAAGCTTATGTCCGGCGCGGGCATGATAGATGTTCCGAAGTACTGCATAATTCAGCATAACTGTTCGCTTCTGATTGTATGACGTAGGGAGAAGTTGGATCATCTGCCACCAGAAAGACTTTTCTTTCGTCGCATTGAAATAATTCCTTTGAGCATTAAGCACTCCAATAAGTGCATTAAGAATTTGTACGTTTTCTTCTTCAAGATGCTCATAGCTAAAATCATTCAGCGTAAACTCTTTCGCATGAATCTTATGCATCTTTGAACATGAATTCGCAACTGTGCCGACCTTGTAGGTATCATACTCAGACCACCAGTACAACGGCGCTGTGACATCGACCGTGACCGGAAGGAACCGCATAAACTTTGAATGATCCGTTCCAGCCTTGACCAGACGTTTCATGAGATCCAGATCATTCTCACCGATTCTCATATGCCCCGGCCAGAACTGGCTATCGCTCTTCCCCCAACTGTTCATTGGATTCCGGGTGCCGCGGATTGTCGCTTGCCACTGTTCCGGTGACGGTGTGACGGTATTTTCAAGTTTAATCATGTTAATTACCTTCCTTGCCTGCGGCATATGATTTCAAGCAAAAAATGACAGTGTCTAAAATCAGCGATGCAATAATCATTGCTTTGCACCAACTCGGAAATTGAAGTTGGCAAAGCATATATAAAACAATGGCATTCGTAAGCATTTAACATTCAACTCCCTTAGCATACTTCAGTTTATCTTCCTCTCGGACGAGTCCACAATATTTCCAGCGGGAAGTAGATTGCCCGTTTCCATAAGCTGTCCAACTGGTCATTCCAGCTTCAAAATTCGTGTACCTCTTTTTTATTTTTGAAAAATTTTGAATCAGGTATCCTTATCCCAACACCTCTTAAAATGCTCCGTTGAGAATGTGTGGGAAAAGGCTTTTTTATTTTTGGGGGAATTTTTGACGCCCTATTATTGCCTCATGTCCTTTTTTATCAGTTCCCTAATGTACTCAGATATCGTCACGGAACTCCGATTCGCTTTTGTCTCTACATGTCTGCGCATATCTTCGTTAAGCCGAAGCTTTAATGTTGTTGTTTTAGGATCAACCGATGTTCTCATGTTCTTCCTTCTTTCTTGGTCTTCCATCTGTTTCTTTAGGTGCTTTCAAATGTATTCATATAACTCCTTCTGCTACTGTTAGTGTGGTACAAATTGAATCATTTTCGGCTGGTCTGACGAGCAACCCCGTCCTAACCCTGTGCACCTTCCAGACCCCTACCCGGCAGCTCTCACGCCGTCAGATCTGGGAATCCTGGAAGGAATCCATTAAATCACCGCCATAATACCCACTGATGAATTGTGTCCCTATTGTTTGTCTAACTATTCGTGAAATGACTGTTTGACGAATAGTTGAAATCAATATGTGGTATGGCTATGTGTGCATATACACCATATTGTGGTTTTATAGCTATAATTGTCAGAATCCTTTTTATTCGTCGAAGTTAGGCAGCTGTGGGGCCTGTGCGCTGCCTGTAAGGGCATGTCTTGAAGCAATATCTGCCGCTGTCTGCTCTGCCACTAGAGCGCCTTGTGGGGCTTCTGTGGGCTGCCCCATGTTCCAGCCATGTCGACGGTTGAGCGCTCCCAGGATTGCGACCGGTGCTCTTTTACCTCCAGAGATTAACATACCACTAAGAGTCTCCTCGTTATTATCTGATAACTTTTTATACAATTCAAGCCCCGCCGGGCCTGCCTCCTGGATCCCCTCGGCATATCCTCCATTGCCTTTTCCTCCCCAAAATAACAGTAGATCTCTGGATATTGTGGTGAGGAAGCTAAAACCATTTAAAGATACCTCTTTATCATAATCATAACAAAGAGAAATATAATAATCTGCCACCCTATGAAGTTTATTTAAATCATAAGAGCCATTATTGGAGATACCGCCGTTCATCAGATTTCCGCTGTCGTACGGTTCGCGTTTTAATTTTTGCGTATTTTTGAACACGTTTTGGCCGATAAATCGAAGCGCTGCTGACCACTTATTTTGACCGGCTTTTTCCATGTCCTCAACGCCACGATCCCGGATAAACTCATCCAAGCATTCGTGGATCTCGCTTAAATACACTTCCATCCCGTCCTCGGTACGCTCTGTCAATGCGCTCATGCTCTCAGCTCCTCTCCAACCCGTTTAAATCTCGCAGCGATCCGCCTTTTGGCAGTAGTCGCAATCTTGCCAGCTGGTGCAGTCCTCCTGGATGCATTCCCCGCCGCTCTCGGCACATTTGCCGGATTTATTATAAATACACTTAAATTTGCACTCATCCATCACTATCACGCCTTTGTAAAAATAAAAAAAGAGCTATACACAGCTCCTTGTGTCTGGGTCTTTTACGAGGTGACCTCAACCAGGGGAAGGGCTGTTATAGCTCTACAACATGCGATTAACTGTATGCGGTTTTTGTCTGTGCCATTACGATACCACAAGCACTATGATTTTGTCAACACCAATTTTTTAAAACTCTTGTGGTTGTGGTTTTTAAAAAAATACTAAAGGCTGATAGTTACTAGTTCCCCGATAGGTATTAAATGCCACCAGGAAAAGACTAAAAGAATAAAAGAATACCAGAAACAAAGAAACATGTACTTCGTACATGCAAAGAAAGCGTGACGCTAACGTTACGCTAACGTGACGCGTCACGTGACGCATTTTGAGGGGTTGAGCAATCACGGGAACCCTTGTAAAATAAGGCTTTGTAAAAATCGTGGGCAGGATTGTATACAATTTTTGAACCCTTTTTAGCACCTGTCAGCACCCTAAAATCACCCCTTGACTCAATTACAATAATTCGCTGTCGATTTCGCATTGATTAACAAAAATATTTTGTTGTCAATCCCACCGGAGAAAGTCAAAAATGCCCGATTTTGACGTTGACATTCTGCGACATACCAACCCATTTTGTGACAATAGCAAAATGCCCGAAGAGATCCCCCGGGCGTAAATTTTATAAAATTTTAATAATTACTTTTCGGAATTTGCCGCCCTCGTAACACTCAAAAACGGATTTTCGTCAGAAATACGAACGCTACACGCGGACATGTTGTAATAAATATTGTCTAATTCTCCCATACCTTTAAAGTGATATACCGCACTCCGCTGTTGTCCCATGTCCGGAACTGTGGTTCCTTGTCTCCTGCTAATACCTCGTTAAAGCTTTTCGTCATCAGCCAGTGCATACAAAAAGAAACCGTTCTCATCCGTGCACTTATCATTCCCGATGATTGTAACGGACTTGACATCGGCACCGCTCGCCGTGACAACATCGTATGTCGGGAACTGATCAAGATTCCCGTACATGCTCACCAGCTTCTTTCTTATGAGGCTTTCCTCTCGCAGCTTATCCAGTAACAGCGCCTCTACCCACAGCGACGGGTATGCTTTTCCTCGATCCCATGACTTGATGGTGTCGGCGGGGATGCCGTACTTTTCGGACATCTCCGCCTGTGTCATCCCGGCGGCAAGCCGGGCGGTTTTTATTTTATTTTCTGCTGATCTTGTTGACTTCATAAGCAACTCCTGTTATAATAGTGATGTCGGATATACTGGATGCTGTATATCCGGATTGCCAGCAATTCCGGCGATCACGGATCGAAACTAATTTAAAATTTACGTTTCAAGCGAAAAGCTCATGCACCCATGCATGGGCTTTTTTCTGCTTAAATGTCGTCATATCTGCCATCCCTTTTCCCTTTGTGGTATGCGGTGTTGATCGTCTTCATGAGAAGCGCCAACTGTTTCGCTGTCAGCTGATCCACGAACTCGTCCGGGATCTGGTCCACGATCGCGCGCATCGTCTGTCCGCCATTGAAGCCATGATACAGTTCAACGTACAGTTTTTCTGCTCTGTTCATTTTGATGCTTTCTCTTACTTTCCCGTTTTTGTCTTTCATAAGCCAACTCATAATTCTTACCTCCTGTGGTTTATAAAACAGCCTTGATAGATAATGCAATATATGCTATACTTTTCCTTACTGGAGAGCGGTGGCAAGTTCCGCCCTCTCTGGATCCTGTGAGCCGTTAGGCTCTTTTTTTATTCCCTTGTTGGTTTATACTCTTCTTTTCCGGTCTCAATGAAAAGTAAGAAATCATTGATCTTCTTTTCACTCCATCCGGCGGCTCTAAGTCCTTCAATCAATCTTGCAACTTCTGTCATCTGCATTTCTTCCATGTGCGTCTCCTTTCTCCGCTTGCCCGGTTACTATCATTCGGTTACTACCTCTTGACAGTTTTTATTATACTATAAGTGCATTATATTGTCAATGCTATAAGTGCATTATTTTCTATATTTTTCCATTCTTGCCAGTTCAGCCGCCACAACTTCTTTAATAAAAGTATTCGGCTTTTCAATTCCCAATTCTTTCATTTTATCTTTTGTCCCAGCCGGAAAAATAACATTAATGCGATCATTCTTTTTTTCATATTCCCTAACTGCTTTTCTCTGGGCTTCTGTTGTTTTCAATTCTTCCATTTTATCACGCTCCTTTTCCTTTATTTTATCATAAGTGCATTATACTGTCAACTTTATAAGTGCATTATATATTTTGCGTGATATTTTGTATTATATAAGTGCATTATTTTGTGCAATATTCCGTCTTGTATAAGTGCATTATATTTGTTATCATATAGCCATAAGCACAGAGCGAAAGGAGTTAAACATGGAAGCGTTAAAACAGACAATAACAACGTTAGAGATCTGCGAGATGTTAGAAATGAAACATTGGCAGATATTGCGGAAACTCGATGGAACTAAAAAGGTGAATGGTATTATTAAAATTTTAGGAGACAACAAAATTGTTGTATCCGATTATTTTATACCATCTACCTACATGACAGAACAGCGAAGGGAAATGCCCTGTTACAAAGGTTGTTACCTCACACCCGCCAGGATCTACACAGGGCGTAGAGATCAACGACATTTGTCGTTGAGTGGATAAAAAAATAACGCCCCCTATTTAGGGGACGTTAATACTAATCTGGGATATGTTCTATTAGATCTCCCGGCTGACAGCTCAAGACATCACATATTTTGTCTATGACTTCCAGGGAAACATATTGGTTTTTGAAATCTTCGCCATAGTTGCCCCCTCCTATCCTAGGAGCCATAAGTTAATAGAGCGCCATTTGGCGCTCTATTTTAATACACAAAAAAATTTTTCAATTGTCTTGATTTTCTGTATGTTCTCTTACGTCGTTTATATCAAGTACAATTCTTTGTTTGCCGTCAATTTCAAAATTCAGCGTAACACCTAAAATATCTGCGATTTTTATTAAATCTTCAGCTGAAAAGCTGCCCCGATTAAATTTGTTTCTCAATGATTGCGGAGACATTCCAAGGAATCCGGCTAATTCTATGCTTCTTATTTCTTTGATTGACATTAGGGATTTAATTTTATTTGATACAGACATTTTATCACCTCCTCCCAAAATATAGTCTATTGTCATGTACTTGTCAATAGTCTATTATCATGCATTTTATTTCTTTTTATATTCCATAATTTGCCCCGGCTGCACATTAAGCAGTTTGCAAAGATTACATATAACTTCACAAGTGACATTCTCGTTTTTTGTAAGTTTCGAAACTGTATTAGAATGGATACCGTTGTTTTTTAGCCATTGCTTATTTAATTCTTTCCGTTCCATAATTTCCCAAAGCTTCGAAAAATCTATATATCCATTATCTCCATAATTGGCCATGGTTCACACCTCCGTTCCTTTATATATATGATAATAGTTTTTTGGGGAAATGTCAACGTCTATTATTATGTACTATTTGCACAATTGACGGTTTTATATAGCCGTCTATTTTTGTGTATTGTGTCAATTGCATTCTCGTCTATTATCGTGTATCATATAGTCATAACGATGATACGGAAGGAGTTTTACAATGAAATTACTAAACCAAACAATTTCGTCTGTAGAAGTATCTGAGATGATAGAAAAAGCGCATAAAAATTTATTGCGTGATATCAGCCGATACATAAAACAGATGGGGGAAGTCAACGCTACATCTGTTAACGAGCTCAAAATTGAGCCGGTAGATTTTTTTGAGAAGGGCACTTACACGGACAGCAAAGGCGAAAGCCGAATTTGCTACCGAATCACAAAAAAAGGTTGTGAATTTATCGCTCATAAGTTGACTGGCACGAAGGGAACCGCATTCACAGCACGATATATAAACCGCTTCCACGAGATGGAAGAAGCCATAAAAGCCAAGGAACGCGCCACCATCCCGGAGTCACCGACCCCGGCAGCAGGCAAGCGGAAAATTCCCATGACAAAGTGGTTCTTTTCCAATAACTGGAAATGTGACGCGATCATGGCAAATTTCGGATGGAGCCGGAAATACCTTTACCACAAGATTCTGGTGGAGCTCTCGGACCTGTACAATCTCCGGGATGTAGAGCTTGCCTATAAAGAGTTCCACGGGTACCGGCCGGAATACAAGCTGGATCTGCTGGATTTTGATGAACGTTTAGCGAACACGGCAACACACTATTTAAATTATTTATTAGTTGAGGAGGCATAGAATTATGAACGAATTTGCAAAGATGATTTACGAAAAATGGGCCGAGGATCACGCAGAAAGCGCCTTATATTTCGACACCGGCGCGGAGCTGGTGAAGCGAATCGAGGGGACATTATCGCTTGATCTCGCAGACGAATTTTATACCCTGTTCTGCGACAGTTGTAAAGAGGTCGAGTCGAACGCATTCCGGGAGGGCTTCGAGTACGCTTGTAAATGCCTGTCTAATGGCAAAATTGAGTTTAGCAAATAACAACGTCCGCCGGAGCTGATCCGGCGGCACCACCAGAAAGAAGGAAAGATTATGAAAAAAGCATTATTAGGATTTTTAGCAGGAATGGCACTCACAGCGGCAGTGTTCGTCACATACGCCCATTTTAACATGGTAAACATGCCCCAGGTTGTGGATATCCAGACCACCGACAGCGGCGCTATGATCGTGATGGAGGACGGCTCCGGGTACTATTGGGAGCGGTAAATAAAAAAAGACGGGGATCATCTCCCCGTCTCCCGCTCCATGCGTTCCGCTATGGCCCGTTTTATGTATCCGTTAATAGTTTCCCCGGCTGCCTCAGCGGCGGCGGCCAAAACGTTATAATCGGACTTTTTGAGATCCAGCGGCACGCGTTTTAAATTGCCTTTTGCATATTTTATAGTTGCTCTTTTTTGGGCTTCTGTACTTGCCATTTTACACCTCGCTTTTTCTTTTGATTATAGCATATTATGGCATAAACGTACATATATAATATTGCACAAAAAGCATCATAAACGTACGTTTATATTTATAAAGTATTACATATTGATATTAACGTACGTTTATATTATAATAACATCATCAGAAAGAGATAAACAATCAACACAGAAAAGGAGATAGAAACCATGAGAAAATACACAGTAGAAAACAGAAGCAAGTACACAGAGTTAATTACATTTGACGAGCTTAACAGCAAGGGCGAGAAGATCCAGCTTGAAATTGTCAAATGCACAAATCCGGGCGGCAAGCATTCTCTCCCGTACCTCTGGAAGAAACATGGATACATCGACCGCATTCTTGAAACCTATTGGAGCATTACTACATACGCCACAGAGGACGGCGGAAAAGGTTCTTGTTGGGGGCGCTACAATCCACAGACCAAATTATCAGATGATGGAAAGCGTCAGGTTATCGACTTTGCATGGATGTTTGAAGCGACCGAAGAAAACCGCAAAAAGCTTATAGAAGAGGTTGAGCGGTTAGCGTTCGCAGAATAAGCCGAAACGCCCTTGTGGGCGTCCACCGCGGGATGGTCTCCCGGTGCTGATGAGGCAGACCAGAAAGGGAAAACCATGAAAAGAGATTATTTATCAGATATGAGAATTGCCCTTGTCTATATGATCGACCGGGCAACACAGGACGATAAAAAAAGTAAACTCGTTGTTGAGGCGATGTTCTCGAATCCGGTACAGGCCGAGGATAACTACAAAATCCAGAATCCAGAGAAAAAGCGTTATTTGCTCTCCGTTGATGATTTAGAGCTGTTCGAACGCTTCTACAACGATGTCCAGGATCTCAATGAACAGTATGGAGATCACGCAATTTTCCACATTGACGAGATAACGCCCGGGTGCGACCTTGAAACAAGGTTTAGAACGATTTTAGAAATCTGGACAAATACAGAGCTTTAGACCGTTTGGAGTTTCCCGGGGTTCGACTCCCCGGGGCGGCGTTTCCAGAAAGAAAGAAGGATTTAACATGATGAATTTTATAGCTATTATGTGTGTATTTGTGGGCGGCTATGGTGTCCGCTGGCTTTGTGAAATAATGCAGGAGGAAAAATAATATGGAAAAGTATGATTTTGATTCTATGGGCGCTCTGTGGGCCGATCAGGCGCGAAAAATCGTGGAAAACGGCGTTTTTGTCGCAAATAGCGGCGGCTGGGATCTGTGGGCGTATGACGGGACCGTTTATAGTATCCCGGTTAATGGGTCCGGCGGTTCTGCGTCGTATTGGTGCGCACTCTCTCAACTACGCGCACATCTTTTCCGGCTTCGGACCATTTGCCGTTATAATGCGCTTATCCCGGACGGCTGGAAAAACATTAACCGCGAGTTTTTAGCGGCTTATGGCATTGCATAGATATTTATCGGTGGCGCTTTAGGTGTGGGCGGTTCAGTCCGCCGCCGGTATTTCTGGGTGTTTTCCGTTTTCCTTCCAGGATCCCCGCAAGGGGGCATAGAAAAACGGCGTTGACTGGGAACCGATAAAGCCAGGATAAGCCCGGAGGCGGACCGGCAAAACAACCGCCATTGTTCAAAACTTGCCCGGGAGTTATGCCTGGGTTGCTTGCTATTTATTACGTTATAGGCAGCTTATGAGCCGTTCCGAGCGCCGCAAGCGGTAAATAATCGCGGCTATTGTGGAGCGATCCACACGCCCGACACGCGGAAAAAGTGCAGTTTCTCGCCGTTACTGATAACAGGCGCGGCAGGAGTGCAGGCCGTCACAGCTGCATCACGCTGGAGCCGGGGCCGTTCCAGATCACAACAAAAAGCCCCCGCAAGCGCACGAGACGCGCAAAATATTATTCTTGGAGGTGATCCGATGACAGAAAAAGATATTTTTATGGTCCGCTGCGAGGTGGAAGGGATACGCTCAAACCTGGAAAAATTGAGTATGACACGCGAGTCGGTAGAATATTGGTTTTTACGTGGGCGCCTTGAGGGGATCGCAAGCGCTTTTTTAATAATGCCCTGGCATTTTAAGACGTGGAAAGATCTATACAACGGCATTATAAAGTATCTGGATGACGCAGACAAGCAAAATAAGCCGGCATAATGCGCCCTTTTCCGGGGCGCTATTGCCTTATGTGGCGCTTGACATCCTCCGCCGTGCGTGGTACGCTACAAATGGTTACAAGCTTTTAAAAGGCTTTTGCGGCGGTTTCCTGCGTGTGGGTGGAAAGATCTACACGCAACACATCAAAATCGTTTTGCGTGGCGTTTAAGGCTTGTATGTAAATGATCGCATGATAACGCAGTGACTCCGGCGCGGTGATACGGACCGTATCGGGTCTATTAAGAGCACCCCGGGATTTGAGAGAAATTTGAGGAAAATTTGAGAATGAGAATTTTTCGAATCCTGAAAATGGAATTTCAGCTCAAAAATCGGGACCCCGGGGGGTATCAAAAATTTTCCGATTGGTCGCTGCGGAAGAAAAAATTTTAAAATCGAGGAAAAATGCATGATAGAAAGCTTCAATCACTACACACTTAACACCGGAGATTCCCGCCGTTCACATCCTCGCGAAGTCGATAAAAACATGTACCTTGTTCTTAAGGGCTTTATCCGGGATTCTCAGAAAAAAGAGTTCGTGGATCTATTCGATGGTGTCCAGTTCAAGCTTACCATGACGGAGCGCCGCTCTTATGTGTGTACTCTCTTCAAAACGATAAAAGGGGAGCATACTCCGTTTCTGATCACATTCGGATGCTGTGATAAGGAAGATTATTCCTATATGCTCGAACAGCTCCAGAATTTTTATGAGCGCTTCAATCACGAAAAGCCGACGGTTATTCCGAGTTTGCCGTTTGTTGCTGACGTGATTATGCCGGCCGCATTATTCTGCATGAAAGAGCTTGAGTGGACCGGGGACTTCTGCCGGTGTATGGGATGGGCGGTACTCAGCCCGGAGAGCATCCGACCGTGACCGGATCTGTGAGAAATCTGGTTCGGATTTTCGGCAAGGAATTTTCAGATATTGGGAAACGGATTTTCGCCTGTAAAACAGGCACCGGGGGGGGTATCGAATTTTTTCCGATTTGTCCCCAGGCGGTTCAGCATTGACGTTTATTCAGTTATGTGCTAACATAAATACATATATTTCAGAATTTTTAATCTGGTTTTGCTGGTACGTGCAGGGGTAATCCGAATTCCTTCAATAATGCGGATTTTATTATTGAAACTATTTTCCCTGCAAACGCAGACGCAGGACAAACAGATGTGAGAAAAGCCTCCGTATTATACGGAGGCTTCTTTCATTGAACAAATTATTCTACACTGTCGATGTCTAATGAATATCCCAGGACTTCACCAACATCTTTGCATTTTCCTTTTACGATGATGGTGTCACCAATACTCTTTGCCTTGATCGCATCCTTCTGTTCATCGGACTTGATATAACACTGAACGCCAAGAATAGCAAATGGATCATCCGGCATAATGCTGATGTACTTGCCATTACTATCAATCACGCTCAGCTTTCCGGTAATTTCCAGATACTGTCCTTTATACTTATCGGAAGCATTCATAGCGTTGCTCTTCAAGTCATTCATCATATCAGTAACGTTGCACGCTGTATACTCGATAGCCGCCGTAGTTTCTGCGGCCTGTTCAGTCTTGGTGCCAGATGTACTCGATGAACTTCCAGAATTGCCACCCATAGCCATGCCCGCGATTCCCAGAACGACTACCGCTCCAACAACGATTAAGCATCCATGTCCGCCTTGTTTCTTTTTGCATACCGGGCAAACCTTTGCTTTCTTTGGAATGTCGCTCTGACAGTATTTACACTTCTTAGTTTCTTCTCCTGTGTCTTTCATAGTGCCTCCCCTTTTACTTGTATATTTTTAACAATTATAGCATATTAGGTCTGAAAATTCTACCTAAAACGCAAAAAAACAGAAATTTTTCTCTGCCATGTTGTCTGAATAATCAGAACTGTTTTAAACTTGATTTTGCCCCTGCTCCCCTTATTTACTTAGATAACTAAGCGATAATCATAGCGAATTTCCGTCTCATGCCCGTAAAGGTGCCGCGGATGCCTGTAAAATACTGTGCTCCGCACTGGTAACATAATATTTAAAAGGTTGTCATTACGGAGCACCGCTTTCCGATCATAAGTTTTATGTACTTTTTCGGAAGTTTTCAGATAAAACTCAACACTGGCATAATCGGTATCTTGTGGTGTAATGACGATTTTATCGATCAATTCATCCACTATCTTGTTGTCCAGATCTTCCGATTTTACGCCAGAAAAATCATTCAGCAGCTTAGCCGCTTTGTCCAGTACGCTATTCGATTTTAGCTCTACTGGTGACTTAGAAGTGAAAGAATCTATTAGGGACTGAGCACGCTCGATCTTTCGATTCAGCAATTTGGTATTGGAAATGAACTCATCATCGGATAAAATGCCCTGGAGGTTGTAATCGAGAAGTTTCTGCTTCTTCGCCATGTTATTCTCGATCTCCTTATTCAGTTCTGCAATCTTAGCAGATTTATCTACAGATGAGTCGATACTTTTCCGCAACATTTCCAGATACATCTCGCAGTATTTCTGGATATCAGAAGGAGAAAGTGTGATAAGATCTACTACCATTGACCGTATTTCATCCTCTTTTATCGGGAATGATTTGCAGCTATCTGTTCCGTTTTTTAGCTTATCACTGCAATACCAGGTTGAATCATCTTTACCTCGTAAAACCCGATGTTTTAACCAGTATGGAGCGCCATCCGTCCCACAATATATCTTCCCAGTGAATGTATTTGGCGTTGTGCATACCTTCCTGCGAGCTTTGATCGCGTCACCTCGTTCAACGAAATATTTATTCGCCAGTTCCCAGGTTTCCTCGTCAATAATTGCCGGGACCCTTTCACCTGTCTCATCCTTATACATGATCCACTCGTCTTTCGGGATAAACTTCCGCTTTTTCGTGAACATATCAATGATTTTTACTTTTCCGCCGACGTAGTATCCCTTATATTTGGGATTTGTAATAATATGCCCGATTACTGTCCGGCTGATCTTTTCCCCATAATGATTTCGGTATCCAGATGCATATATTTCCCGTTCAAGCATAGGGGTTGTATACACTCCTGTTGCGTATTTCTCATAGATTGATCGGACCATTTCAGCTTCATAAGGATCAATAACAAGCTTGCCATGATCTTTGTTGTATCCATAAAGCATAGAGTTCCCCATTACTACTCCCCGTTTTATGGATTGGGCATGTCCCATTCGGACTCTTGTCGAGGTTTTTAAGCTTTCATTCTGGGCAATGCTGGATAAGATCGCCAGATGAAGTTCCGCGTCCTCATTGATCGTATTCACGTTATCAGTATAGAACCAGACACCAACTCCGCAATTCAAGAGCAATCGGGTATACCGAATACTGTCCAGGGTATTTCTCGCGAAGCGGGAGATTTCTTTTGTGAGGATTAAATCATACATTTGATTCTGTCCATCGCTGATCATCCTCTGGAAATCTTCCCTCTTATCTGCCATAATGCCGGATGCACCATCGTCGATATATTTACCGACAAAGGTCCACACTGGATGAGAGGCGATAAGTTCCTCAAAAAAAGCGTCCTGGTTTACAGTTGAGTTTTTCTGTTCCTCCTTATCCGTGCTGACGCGCACATAATAGACAACCCGCAACGGGATGTCAAAAATACTTTGCCCTTTTAAGAGCTGCCTTACCTTATATATATCCATAATGTCCTCCTGCAAAAAATGCAGGGGCAAAATCAATTTGATTATATCCCCTGCATAATTGTTTTTCAATCAATTACTGACAATTTTCAACCTCTGAATGCGATTTTCTATCCGTTTCTTAGTATCCTCATCAATAATTCCGCTTCGAAGCATCCTATTGTTAATTGCTCTTAAGATGCATCGAGCCATGATTTCTTCATTTTTAGATTTTCCCATGTTTTGAAAGAAGCTAGGATATCCTTTATGCCGGCCGGCAGCATCCTGTTCCTTTCTTATTTTTTTGAGTGATCACGTCTAAACTCTACAAATCTCTCTATTGCATCAAAGCAGGTGGGGCATACGTCCATCTCTTCACGGATTTTGATTTTGCAGAACCCACCGTTATAGCTATGACCATTCAGTACGCCGTATTTACGTTTGCAAAGATCACAGGTATACTTTTTGTCCCCATTCTCCATATACTCAATCATTTGTATCACCTCACTTTTACGGGAGTATCTGTTCTATATTTATGCTGACTTTAGCAATTTTATACTCATCGCCGCATCCTCTTCTTCGAAAATCAATCTTCGCGATTTCCGGATCACTGTAGGTAATCATCTGCTCACTGCTTTCACGCTGATAGAATGGCCACCCATTGGACTTATCGGTCCCATATACGAATTTCTTGGTTTTAGTATTTAATATTGCGTACATCGTCATTCCTTTACTCGAATCTTTTCTCTTTTAACTTCTTGATTTTGTTTTCTAGCCTAGTGATTTCTCTTTTCCGCATTTCTTTAGCACGTTTCACGGCATCTGTTTTTCTCTTGTACCAATCCCTACTGCCATATGCTTCATCCCAAGCGTTTCCATAAACAGTAGATCCATCTCTACTCGTACTTTTTACTTCCATCTCAAATATGCCACGTGTGAGGGCATATTTAGTAATCCATACTTTCATAAATCTTCCTCCACGATTATTATTTTAAGCTCAAGGAACACATGATTCCACAATCTGGGAACACCTCTGTGTTCATGTTGTCTGTCCTGTCAATTCTGTGACTGCCATTTCAAGATTCTTTCCAACAACATTTACCATGTAGTAAAGAGAATTTCTGCTTATATGATACTCTTTTGCTATCTGAGATAACGTTTTCATTTCGCCCTTGAACAAATAATAGTGGTTATTTCTTTTATTATTTTCCTGCACTACCATACTTACCCACCGACAATTTTCTGGGTAATATCCCTTGTTATTATCTATTCGATCTAGTGTTAAATCTTCTCGATATCCGTTCTTATATGCCCAATCTCGGAAATTAATAAAATCATCAATCCATTCTTTACATACTGTGATTCCACGTCCACCATAATGCCGATACTCTCGGCACTTTGGATTTAAACATCTTTGCTTCATATGGCTCCAAGCTGTATATAAACGTGTTTTGTGCATGCCATGAATCCTGTATCTATCATGCTTATTTTGTTCATTCCAACAGCCACAGGATTTAGTTAAGCCACGTCTCACTGAATAGCTTGATGTAACTATCTCCTTTCCGCAATCGCACTTAAATTTCCACCTATCCCCGGAACTGCCCTGACAAATATATTCAAGTGCTGTCAATCTGTTAAATTTCATTCCAGTTATATCAATAAAATTTCCTGGACGCATTCGTTATTCCTTTCTTTTATTTTGGCGCACTTTTTGCTCCATATTTACTTTTTCAGCATTAATTTTTTCACATTTTGTTTCGCTTTTTTGATTCATTTGACTCTTTCTGCTTCATGATGCCATTACTTTAGCAATCAGATTCTCATATAGCTCTTTATACGTGTCGCGCTGCACTTGCAATTTGATTGCTTCTGCTGTCGCTATGACTAGACCGTTGTCTGAAGAGTTGCTAGATTTCTCTTGCCGCACCTGAATAATCTCTTTCTTAAGATCATCGATTTCCTGCAACTGCTTTTGTATTGTATCTTCGTACTGGCTTACTGCTTTTTCATTCCCGTTAATACCCAATGAAATCATGAGCGCAATGTCGATATTTTCCATTTCTTGATCCGTGACTCTTCCAATGTAGTTATTTACCCGTTCAGTAGATACGGATGATACTTGCTCACATAATGCAATAGAAATTCTTCCAGTGCTACGAATAGTCACGTGTGTTGGAAGATCTTCTTTCGGCTGTGTTGTAATATACACAACTTCAATTACGTTCGAATGTTTGTTGCATTCGTTGTTGCTGACTATAATAGCCGGTCTATCTGCGTACTGTTCGCTTCCCGTTGTTGCCCCCCCTCGGGCAATATAGAATATATCTCCTCTTTTCATAGTTCTATTTACCTCCTATTCGCTCGCCTTGAAATTGTACACAGGCTTGATGACATTCACAACTTCTACGGTATCCGCAATATTGGCAATAATTTCATCAATCGTCTTATAAGCCATTGGGCTTTCGTCAATGGTGGAGCTATTGACAGAAGTGGTGAAGATTCCCTTCATAGAGTCCTCATATTCTTTAAGTGATATAAGCTCTTTTGCCCTGTTGCGGCTCATTGTTCGACCAGCACCATGAGGCGCTGAGCAGTTCCAATCCTCATTACCCTTGCCGACACCGATGATACAGCCATCACGCATATTTATAGGAATAAGAAGTTTTTCACCAGCTTTCGCAGAGATGGCTCCTTTACGAACCATGTTCGTTCCAAATTCAATGTAGTTGTGAATGGTCTCGAACATCGGTAAATCCCAGTAGCAAATCTTGCCTCCGAATAATTTGCTAACGATTCGGCTTGCGATTTCACATCGGTTGTTCGTTGCAAAGCGCTGGCATTCTTTCATGTCGTGAAGATAGTCTTCCCGGTGTTTCCCAGTAAGGTAGCACAGCTCTTTCGGAATTCTAAGAGGATTCGGAGAAAACTTTCTGTGAAGCTCAGCAATCGCTTCCTGAATCTCTGATTTGCGCCCCTGTGCCTTATAATCGGCGATCAGTTTCTCTTGCATAGCAATGAGTTCATCCTTGCCTTGCATGGTCTCAATGGCAAGATTCTGATAATATTCGGCAACCTGTTTCCCTAAATTGCGGCTGCCAGTATGAATTACAAGATACTTCATGCCCTCGGAATCAGCGTCAATCTCAATAAAGTGGTTTCCACCTCCAAGGGAACCGATAGAGCGCATCAGCCGTTCCGGATCTTTGAGTGCCTTATAACACCGAAGTTCTTTTAGTGGATCTACAGAGCAAATAGCAGTCTCGTTCACCTCGCGACCACTCGGTATGTTCTTTCTGATAGCCCTGTCGAGACGATCAAAGTCAATGTCAATCTTCCCCAGTTCCACGGTCAGCATACCGCATCCAATGTCAACACCAACAATATTCGGGATAACTTTATCTCCCAAATCAGCCGTAAAACCAATAACACAACCCGCCCCGGCGTGAACGTCCGGCATGATACGAACCTTGCAATTTGCGAACGCTGGTTGCTTGATAAGGGTATAAATCTGATTCAAAGCCGTAGGCTCAATGTTATCGGTAAAAATCTTTAAGTTACTCACTACAACCCCTCCTTCAAATTTCAGTTTACCTCTCAAATCCTTATTCTTGTGTTTTTAATACATTTAATATGCCCTCTACTGCTTTATCCCAGAAGATATTTGCAAATTCTTCAACAGTGCAAATTGGCTTGTCATCCCAGTCAACTATCATCGCATCGGCACACTGACAAATATCGCTACCACTTTCTTTTAGTGCTTCGTTTGCATATTCTGTTACAACTGTCTGAGTATCGGCATAGTCGCAGCCTCTGTCTAAAATGTCCTCAAGTTCTTTTATTGTTTTCTTTGATATTTTTGCCATTTTAATTTCCTCCTAAAATCTTAATTTTGTATAACGATTTTTACCAACTCTTTATTCCATGCATAGTTAGGATTTCTTTAATCTCGGCATTATCTTTGCAGAAAAAGAACTCATCATGTAACTTGTCAAAATCCTTATAATACTTCTCCCTAACGCTCTCTATAGTATCGGTTGGATTGATACCATGAATGATATGCCGAAGATAATAAATCCCATCTATTTCGCACAAAACAACACAAGTCATAAATGCTCCTTATCTTAATTTTGGTTGTTTTCTAACCGTTTAGCGGCCTCGTTCATGTAGATCTCGCCGAGAAAATCCGACATTACTTTTTCCATTTTTTATCCTCCGCTATTAAGTTACCTGATCGATCTCATAGTCCATTCACAGAGGATACTCGTTTAAATCAATCTGTAGCTTTGCCAGTGCAATAGCAGCTTTATACGCCCGTGCATGTTTATTGTTTCCATGCGTTTTCTCTACGGCTTCGAAGAATTGATCTATGTCTCCTTTAAAGCATCCACATTTTATGCCGATTGCAAGATGTTTTGTGCGGAAAAATGTTGTGAAATCGTCGCGGCTACCCAACGGTCCAACAACCAAATAATGAGACATTTTAAATATCTGCGCGTCACCGAAAACCCTCGCGTCACCGGAAACCCTCGCGTCACCGAAAACCCTCGCGTCACCGAAAACCCACGCGCCACCGGAAACCCACGCGCCACCGAAAACCCTCGCGTCACCGGAAACCATCGCGTCACCGGAAACCCACGCGTCACCGCTCTGATCGAGGTTTTCATCCTTCTCGACAAATCCTCCAAACTCTCCCTCTTTAACGTCTCCAAAGGCTACCAGAGCCTTAATTCTAAAAAGTGTTCTGCCTAACATCACAATGCTTTCGGCTGTTAATTCATATTTTTTCATTTCATATCCTCCAAATCTTAATTTTGGTTGTTTTCTAACCGTTTAGCGGCCTCGTCCATCAGACTCTCAAAATTGGATATCGGAAATCCCATGACCGTATTCCCAATTCCGTATCCATACGCAGCGCGGCTCAAACCTCTTAATTCTTCTATGATTTTCTCTGTTTTATCATTTTCATAGCTGTGCCTATGCGTGCATTCATGTGCCTCGCATTCGGTAATGGTATTGAATTCTCTATAGCAATACTCACATGTGTATGTAATCTTTTTATTCGGCATTTTTCTATTTTCCTCCAAATCTTAACAATCATCTTTGGGTCGCCTACTATCTATTGCATCACCCAGCGGACACCCGCAGCATGGGCCGTGATTTTCCTCATCTGGGCACACAAAAGATTTATCTTTTTTGCAAGCGTAATCCCCATTTTCATCTTTCTTCAACATTCACGTCACCGCCTCCAAATCTTAACCTGCATCAAAAAGCACTTCTGCATCGGGTAATGAATTGTCTACTGTTTTCCATTTAGCTTCTACCTGTTCATATTTTCTGTCAAACTCAAATGTAGGTCTAAAATCACCATCGCCATCAGAATAAAAATCAACCATAGACGAATGGCCTATTTTCCCACAACTTTCCATCCAATGTAACATCGAGCAAAAATCATTAACCCATCTTTCACTCATTGTTACTCTTATATTAAACTCAACTGTTTTCGCCATATCCACTTTCTCCAAATCTTAATTTTAAATATTCTCATAGGTTTTTTCAAAGATATCCGGCTTACACGGATACAGCTCACCGTTGACGCCCTTAATCACATAATCCCATACTGAAACATGGTGAATGCCTTCCAGAGTCTCTATAAAAAGCTCACACGGCGGAGCGTCACAGCTTTCGGAAGCATAATGCATGACGCCCTTTTCGTAAGCTTCAACCGCCCAGTTCGGTACATACCAGTTACCATCACAGTCTTTTAAATCTCCATCGTACTGAAACGCTTCAATAACCACGGGTTTCTTTCTATATTTAGCCATAATATTTCCTCCAAATCTTAATTTTTTTCCTTAACCACTTTTATTTTTCGACCACACGACGGGCAATAAATCATCTTGTTATCTTCCGGCGTTCCCTCTTCCAGGCACCAGGGATTTCTGCAAGAAGTATCATAGGCGTTAAATTCCGCATCTATTAGTGTCCACTCACACCAATCCGGATCATCTTTTCCATCCTCATGGAGATCCGCTAATAGCTCATCGATCATCTCCTGTACTTCTTTTACGTAGATTCCATCGTATTCACCGTAGCTTGCATATGCTTTTTTCAGTTGGATCAGCCTATCTTTTGCTCTGCTCACTGTGTTCTCCTCCTTATGCGCTCAAGTCGGCTATAATGGACTTAAGCAAATGTTTTTAGCGGCGGAATCATCTTGGCGGGTGGTCCGCCGCTATTTTTCTATTCTGTATCGTCAAACATTGATATCTGCCCTTCGATATTGTCATCTTTCATCCACCAGCTGAAGACTTCCTCTGCACTTTTCCAACCAGGGTCAACTCGCAAACTTCTCACAGATCTTACACGCAGCATTTTTTCAAAAGCTCGCTTATATGCCCGCTCGTATGTCGGGAAATCTGCAAACTCTTTCTTTCTTTCTTTCCAGCAAGAGGGCATCCGATACAACCTACACGGGTATATCCCATATGGTACAAGGGATTGTGCTTTTTGCACTCGTGCCAGTAGAAATCCCATACATCGGAATCTCTCCAGTCTATAATCGGATTGCATACGGTTTTTGCTTTTAACTCACATTTTTCGATCAGCCGCCTGCTTGTATCATTGTCATTTACAAGCATAATTTCCATACTTGCGGCAATACGTCTATCTTTTGCTGATGCAACATATTCAAAGACTTCCCTTCCGCGTCTTTTCGCGCTTTCTGCCCATCGTACTCCGGTTGCAATCATACGATTTGCGCCGTCTCCTTCTTTTAGTTCCTTACAACAGTACCTCGCTGTTCTGGTAGGCGGCATAAGTTTATTCGGTATGAGATTCCACATCGTCAATAAGTTTCCATCTGGCCGTCTATGATAGTTGATATCGCAGTGGATCCCCATAAGCTCCAGGTCTCGAAACACATCTCTAATATGATATACAGTCGGCGGTGCATCTACCGTGGTGTGCGAGTTGTGAACCTCGAATGGAACGCCGGAACGCTTGAAGAGTTCCAGCATCACATCGCTATCTTTTCCGCCGGAGTAAGTACAGATCAACGGTTTTCCATAGTGGTGTAGGCTCATTTCCGATGCCATCTTGATTCTCTCAATGCTCTTCTGTTCGAGATCCATTGCTCATCACCTCCGTCTTCCAATCATCGCATCTCAGCTCTTCCCCTGCCTTGCTCCAGTCGCAGGCGTACTCATATAGGCAGTTATCACATCTTTCCATTAAACATCTTCCTCCAATAAGTTCATATCATATCCGCTTGAAGCAAAACGTTTTGTCAACTCATGATTGATTCCATTCCCCAAATACTCATATATTTTACACATGTTATCTTTGGTAAAGTCTGTATCGAGGAACTCATTGATTCCATTCAACATAAAATCATGAAGTTTATCACATTTTCTTTGGGATTGATAATACTCGGTTTTACACGCTGCCCTTGAAAAGCTTTCAAGCACTTTACATTTAATTTCAAACTCGTCTTTATATTTTTCCAGACAGATATACTGGTTCATCCTCTTTTCTGCGATAAACTCCAGATTATCGTTAATAAAGCTTCCGGGAAAAGCTTTTAAAAGTCTTTTAACTATGCTCCATTCAACCATGTTTATCCTCCTCAAAGTTTCTATCCTTCGCCCAGTGCCGGCACCATCTTTCAAAGTAAGCTATATAGCCGATATAATGCTCGTCCATCTCACAATGGCATGTAATTATATCTTCGGACTGCATACGGATATTATGGCGGCAGTTACAGCATACTTTCCCATTTTCTTCACTCATTTTTACTTCTCCCCGGGTAAGCCAAAATCCTTATATTGTGCAGAAAAAGAAAATTTCTTTCCACATTTACAACATGCCTCTGTAATCGTATACATTCTCGATTCGTTATCACCGTGACACTGTGTATCTTTTGACTTAAATCTGTGTCCACCTGTTAAGAAACACATTATTTTATTCATTGGCTATTCCCTTCCGTTTTCTCAAGTTCACGGTCAAGAGCTCGGTCCACAATCTTCGCTATTAGGACAATTTCCGTCTTCGTTAAAATCCCATATCCAGTAGCTGTGTGTATGATTTTTCTCAATTCCCGATTGTCTGCTGGCGTGGACATTTCATTTTCATCTGCCATCTACGGCTCTCCCTTCTTTGTCGCATCTCTCAAACTCGATAACCCATACCCACGGATTTGCATCCCATCCGTAGCTGTCAAGATCGGATTTCTTAATTGTGCTATTCCATAATTCCCTACCAAACAACTCTCCCATAGTCATGTCACAATATTTAATACTGCTCGTACATGGACCATCTAAATCGCAAGTATGTCCATCTGCTGATACTCTGGTTAAGCATGGCGGTTTAAATTTAAATCCTTCATCCCACACTCCATCCTCGTCAATATCCTGTAACCGCTCCCCCCTTACATCTGTGACCTTAAGCCAGATACGCGCCGCTTCTTTCGGCATGTGGATGGATGGATGCCAGTGTATTCTCATCGAAGTTGCTGTACACCCATAACATCCAGGATGATTTCTACAACTTGCCGGATAGCCACCAGATAAAGTTTCACATGGATCTAAATAATCGCTGTCATAGTCTGAGCGATAGTAATATTTTCCGCATTCCTCCGTCCATGTTTCCCGAACATACAGGATATCTCCCGGCGAATACGGCGGATATTGTTCATAAAATTCTTTCTCGCTTAACTTTTTGATCCCCGATCCGCCTACTGTATTCGCCCAATCATCATATGCGAAATATTCTTCGCGAACACGTTTGTTCGGCAGCCGCCGTGTGCATGTTTTCTGTCCGGCAAGAATTGCCCGAACCATCTCCGTGTTGAATAAAATTGGCAACTCTCTACTCATCTGCATCCTCCTGTTTTTTCAGTGTCTTCAACACATCGTTAAAATCAATTTCATCAAGTATATGCGTGAGCTTTTTCCAGCACTTCTCGCAAAGTATGACAGAAGCACCACTCTCTAATGTAATTTTCAGTGCGTTTTGATCTGATCTGATGCTTTTTAAGCAATCCATCTCCGATCATATCTAATATGCTAATCTCTGTCATACTGCTCCGCCTCCTTCACGCTCAGCCCCACGATCCCGGCACTCTCTCCGCTATCAGTTGCCCGGAAGTGCGCTCCGGCGATCGCCGGGTACATGTATTCAAACATGACGTAGTTCGCTGCGTCGCACAGGTACTCGGTGTTTCCGGTCTCCTTGTACTTCTGGATGCACTTCTGCATGGATCCGAGTGCATCCACATAGTGCTGACCGAAGTTCTCTACTGCCGGTCCGTACTTGTAATAGCTCGTCTCTACACGGGCTTTTCGAAGTTCGTCAAACTTATCGCTGTATTCTTTCTTAATGTCACAGATCATTTCTTTGCGCTACCTATTTTTCTCTAACAAGTCAGTTACTTCAATTTCCATGGTGGAGTTTACATACTGTGCATTGTCACTATATGAGGACTTGATTGTTTTTGTAATGGCAAACAGTTCTTGACCATTAACGCTGTAAACGTCAGCAATGGGGAGCTGTTTTTTCGTAACATATCCTGGGTGTCGAATAAGCCATTCCTTATCATATCCATACCGTTCAAGTTCTTTAAAAACCACGTCATCATAGTGATTAGCAAAATTTTCACCAACTTCATCGGCGAAATTTGAAATTATCGTTGCATAATCAAGTGTGCTCATGAATACCGTCCTCCACTCTTACTTACGAAACTGTAATTCCATTAACCTGAACGCCGTCTTCGAGTTCCACAACAAAGCATTTTCTTCCTTCAATAATCCGAATCGAGGTAATATCTTGGTCCTCATCCGCAATTTTTACGGTTCCAGCGCCTCCAGGAAACTTGATTTTTAAATCCTTTTCCAAAAGATTGTTCGCTAAAAGTGTTTCCTCGCCAACAAGGCAATCCCAAGCATCGGAAAACGCTTTGATCTGTTCATCGTCTCCGCAAGTAGAAACAATAACATCAGCCCTCTCTTTGGTTAGAATCACCGGCTCTCCAGAGTCTTCTCCACTCTCCATAGTATCTCTGATACACTGCCGTATGCTTTTTACAACCTCGAAGTTTAACGATGTGTTAAAAATGTTCTCTATCAGCCCCCAAAATGCTGAGTTCTGACTTCTGGCATCGAGTAAACAGCTACATCCCATAACATTTTCGCAAAACTGAGGATTATGTTCTTTCTTCGCATATGCCAGAATGCTGTGAATATCTGTGCTGCGATCATTGAATGCCGGGAACAGAAATCCGGTGTCTGGATCACCTACCATCCAGTTACGCTGACTTGCTTCAAACACTCGGCTCTTATCATTGTAGGAAATCCCTGGTCTTGAGAGATTTACCGGGCAGATGCAACACTGAACATATCTGTAAACCTCGTCGGAAGCATCGTACAGTGCGGTATTATCCGTAGCCTTGCCCGGAATATCATAAGCGCCATACACGAGCAGAATCATGTAGTTACCTGAATGATCATAATTTGCGATCACATTTTCATAGAATTTATCGAGAGATTCATCATCTTTCAACGCAGAATCTCTAAGCTTCATCAGCAGTTCTTGTGATCCACCAGGTTCTTCAGCCTCTCTCTTGATCTCTCTTGAAAGTAAGTTTTTTCCCAGTTTGCCAGACAGCCCTTTTCTGAGAATTTCCCAATATTTAAAGATTTCATCCTCCGGCAAAGAAAAGAATGCATCTCTATCCTTGAGGATAATGTTCTTCTCTGCATCTACGTAGCAGACACCCATGCGATCAATAGTACATCCGTCAGAACTGAACTTATTTATTTTCTTGATTTCCGCAATTTCTCTTTTATTCATTAAGCGTCATCCCTCCGATCAGTTTATTAAGTTTTTCCCTAACATTTTTCGGCATTGGTACAGATTGTTTCAGCGCCTCTTCACGTTCATCAGAAATACTG